>BNJT01000182.1_pt1:0-225000 | contig 2113346 bp, 2296 predicted proteins | sample 8540491 | NCBI WGS metagenome assembly BNJT01 (sample SAMD00202455, study PRJDB9452) | human saliva metagenome | host: Homo sapiens | reverse complement strand
AGAAGTCCTTCCAAAATATGCGCTCTGTCTTCACACTTTTGAAGGTCATACTCGGTTCTTCTTCTGACAACATTGACCTGATGTCCCAAAAACTCTTCCAAAATCTGTAGTAAATTGAGAATCCTCGGCTCTCCGTTTACGATACAGAGCATAATCACACCGAAGGTTTCCTGCAGCTGCGTATGCTTATAGAGCTGATTTAAAATAACCTGCGGATTTGCATCCTTTCGGAGCTCGATATTGATTTTGGCATTGGAATTCTTTCCTGCCGCATCGTGAATATAAGTGATGCCGTCAATTTTCTTATCTTTTACAAGATCTGCAATCTTTTCAATGACACGGGAACGGTAAACAAGGTAAGGCAGCTCTTTTACAATGATTCTGTGCTTTCCGTTTGGCATGGTCTCAATTTCGCAAACGGCGCGCATCTTCACCTTTCCTCTTCCCGTACGGTATGCCTCTTCCACATCTCTTTTTCCGAGAATGGTGGCTCCCGTCGGAAAATCCGGCCCCTTAACAATGGGGAGCAGTTCTTCAATTTCCGTCTTTCTTCCCGCAATGCGATTCTCAATGATTTTATCCACGCCCTTAATTACTTCTCGAAGATTATGAGGAGGAATATTGGTAGACATTCCAACTGCAATTCCGGTTGCTCCGTTTACGAGGAGATTCGGAAAACGAGCGGGAAGAACAGTCGGCTCATCATACTCGTTAGAGAAGTTCGGCATGAAGTCAACCGTATTTTTATTGATGCCGGACAGCATTTCCGCCGCCATCTTGGACATCTTTGCCTCGGTATAACGCATAGCCGCAGGACTGTCTCCGTCTTCTGATCCGAAGTTACCCTGCTTATCAATTAAAACATAGCGCATGGACCAGGGCTGTCCCATATATACTAAGGATCCATAAATAGAAGAGTCGCCGTGGGGGTGATATTTACCCATGGTCTCTCCTACAATGGTTGCACATTTCTTCGTTTTCTTATCCGGTGTTACTCCAAGGCTTTGCAGAGCATAGAGTACTCTTCTTTGTACCGGTTTCAGACCGTCTCTCACATCCGGAATGGCTCTGGATACGATAACGCTCATAGCATAGTCGATGTAGGAATTTTCCATCGTCTTTTTCAGATCAACATCCTGCACCTTATCGAAAATATTCGGCTCCAAAATCTACCTCCTATACATCCAGATTCTTAACATAACGGGCATTCTTCTCAATGAACTCTCTTCTGGGTTCTACCTGATCTCCCATTAAGGTTGTAAAGGTAATATCGAGCTCCGCCTTGTCGTCTTCTTCCATGTTGACACGAAGAAGGGTTCTGGTTTCCGGATCCATGGTGGTCTCCGCAAGCTCCTCCGTATCCATTTCTCCCAAACCTTTAAAGCGGGATACATCGGCTCCCTCTGCTCCGATTTCCTTTAAAATGTTCTGGTACTCTTCATCGGAATAAGCATAGTAATGCTTTTTGTTCTTTGTTATATTAAAAAGAGGCGGCTGTGCGAGGTAGACATGACCTTCTTTGATAAGATCCGGCATAAAATTATAAATAAAGGTCAGCATCAGGGTGGAAATATGCGCTCCGTCCACATCCGCATCAGTCATAATAATAATCTTATGATAACGAAGCTTCGACAAATCAAAGTCCTCATTGATTCCCGTTCCAAAAGCGGTAATCATTCCCTTTATTTCTTCATTGGCATAAATCCGATCGAGTCTTGCCTTCTGCACATTCAATACTTTCCGCGAAGGGGAAGTACCGCCTGCGTCTCCGGATTTCTTCCTTCCTTAGCAGGCCCCAGTGCGGAGTCTCCCTCAACGATAAAGATTTCACAACGCTCCGCATCCTTACTGCTGCAATCCGCAAGCTTTCCGGGAAGTCCCACACCGTCCAGTGCCGACTTTCTTCTCGTTAAATCTCTTGCCTTTCTCGCTGCAGCTCTCGCTCTTTGCGCCATAATGGATTTTTCACACATGACTCTTGCTACGGACGGGTTTTGCTCGAGGAAATAAGTTAACTGCTCCGAAACGATACCCTGTACGGCAACCTGTGCTTCGGAAGTGCCGAGCTTTTGCTTAGTCTGTCCTTCGAACTGCGGATCTTCAATTTTCACGGAAATGATACAGGTTAAACCCTCACGGATATCCTCTCCGGAAAGATTCGGCTCACTGTCTTTTAAAAGCTTATTCTGTCTTGCATAGTCGTTAAATGTTTTTGTTAATGCATTTTTAAAACCGGTCAGGTGGGTTCCGCCCTCCGGAGTATTGATGTTGTTTACGAAGGTATAAATATTTTCCGTATAGGAATCATTGTGCTGCATCGCTACTTCAACAAGAATCTGCTCTTTTTCCCCTTCACAATAAATAACATCAGGATAAAGTGCTTCTTTTCCCTTGTTTAAGTATCTTACGAACTCCTTGATTCCTCCCTCATAGTGGAAGGTCATTTCTCTAAGCTCTTCTTCTCTTTCATCCACAAGCTTTATACGAAGATTTTTGGTTAGAAAAGCTGTTTCTCTTAAACGCACCTTTAAGGTATCGAAATCATAGATACTTTCTTCAAAGATTTCGGCATCAGGTAGGAAATGAACCTTGGTTCCATGCTCTTCTTCCGTACAAGTTCCAATACATTCAATCCCTTTTGTAACTTTACCCTTAGAGAAGGACATGGTATAGACTTTTCCGTCTTTACAAACCGTGACATCCAGGTATGTTGACAATGCATTTACGACACTCGCTCCCACGCCATGCAGTCCGCCGGAAACCTTATAGCCTGATCCGCCGAATTTTCCGCCTGCGTGAAGCACGGTAAATACGACTTCCAGTGCGGATTTTCCCGCCTTTTTCTGCAAGTCTACCGGAATTCCTCTACCGTCATCTTCTACGGTAATGGAGTTGTCCTTATGAATAGTAACGGTAATATTGTCACAAAATCCCGCCAATGCCTCATCCACGGAATTATCCACAATTTCATATACCAAGTGATGTAAACCTCTGGCAGAGGTACTTCCGATATACATTCCGGGACGCTTTCTTACCGCTTCCAAGCCCTCCAGTATCTGAATCTGATCCGCACCGTATTCCTTCGATGCGTGAAACTGTTCATTCAGATCCTGCTCTTCTCTCTCTATTGCCATGAACCCTCCTCTATGGACATTCAATCTTTCCACCTTCCACATAGTAAAGCTTATCTATGGGAAAACGATTTTCTATCAAATCTTCTAAACCGGTACAAGTAATGATACTTTGCACATCGGATATTTCATCCAGTAAAAAATTCTGTCTTTTTTTATCGAGTTCCGAAAAAACATCATCCAAAAGTAAAATAGGATAATCCTCTATCTTTTCCTTTACGAGCTCAATCTCTGCCAGTTTCAAAGAAAGAGCAGCCGTTCTTTTCTGCCCTTGCGAGCCGAACTTTCGAATGTCCTCTCCGTTAATTTGAAACAAGAGGTCATCTCTATGCGGTCCTACCAAGGTAATTCTTTGCTTCTTTTCCGCATCCCTTGCTTTTAGGATTGCTTCTAAAAACTCTTCTTCTTTTACATTTTCCTCGTAAGAAAGAAGCAGTTCTTCCCTTCCTCCGCTGATATTTTTATGAATTCTTATCAGTTTATCTTTAAGACTTTCTATAAACTCTCTCCTTAAACGAATAATTGCCTGTCCGTATTTTACAAGCTCCTCATCCCAAACGGAAAGACTGTCTTCCAGCTGCGGTTTAAAGGGAATATCTTTCAGTAGCTTATTTCTTTGCAATAAGACCCGGTTATACCTTGTTAAATTATATAAATAAAGCTTATTTAACTGGCATAGTTCCAGATCTACAAATCTTCTTCTTTCTTTTGGGCCGTCTTTTATCAGGCTTAAATCTTCCGGAGAAAAAATAACTACATTGGCCAGTCCGAAAAGGTCGGAGGCCTTTTTTACCGGAAAGCCGTTTATCGCAATCCCTTTTACATTGTTTTTTTTCAAATGAATATCAATGCGATTCTTATGTGACTTTTTTTGCAAAATCATCTTAATATGCGCTTCTTCTTCCGAAAAACGAATCACATCTCTATCCTTGCAAAAGCGAAAGGACTTGGAGCTGGCCGCAAAAAAGATGGCTTCCAGTAAATTGGTCTTTCCTTGCGCATTGTCTCCGTAAAAGATATTGTTCTTCTCTCCCAGAGAAAGCTTCAAACTTTCATAATTTCTGTAATTTTTCAGCTCTATGGACTCAATTATCATTCTACTGCATCCGCATTAAAGTTAACCGGTAAAATCATATAAATATAGCTTTCATCCTTATCCCGGATAAATACCGGGGAACGGGGAATGGTGAAGTATAAAGAAACCTCTTCTTCATCGATATTTTGTAAAGCATCAATCAGGAAATTCGGATTGAATCCGATAAGAAGATCCTTACCTTCCTGTTTTACCGGAATCTCAGCATCCATTCTTCCCAAATCGGAAATAATTTTCAAAGACAAGCTGTCTTCTGCAATCTTTAAAATAAGAGGTTGCTTATCATTGTCCCTTGCCATGATTCTTGCTCGGTCTATATCTTCCAAAAGCTGTTTTCTGTTTACGGAAATCTTCGTTTCGTAATCGGTGGAAAGCATCTGCTTTACATGGAAATATTCACCTTCCACAAGTTGAGTAATCACTGTAGTATCTTCGTAGTGGAAGAGAAGATATTGTTTGGAAAAATACATTTCCACCATATCCTCCAGACCACCGGTCATGATCTTTGATAAATCTGCCAGAACTTCTTTTGGAACGATGGCATTCTGCTCCGAGTAGGAATCCTTTAAACAGGTTTTTCTTATAGAAATACGATGTCCGTCTAAAGAAGTAATAGAGAAAAGATTATCTTTTATTTCAAAGTATTCCCCTGCCATCTTCTTGTTATTTTCTCCATTTGCGGTAGAGAAAATGGTTTGATTAATCATATTTCTCAGAGAAAACTGAGACACAACAACAGCTTCCTGTTTTTCTACTATGGGTAAAGAAGGAAATTCCTCCGCATTTCTTCCCATGATTTTGAAAACGGATTTTTCACAGCTTATAATGCAATTACCATTTTCTTCTGTTTCAATACAGAGCTTTGTTCCTTCATTTTGGGGCAAACGTTTGATAATTTCTTGAAATAGTTTGCTTCCAAAGCCACTTTTCCGGGCTCTGCAATTTCTCCTTTACAAATGCTCTCAATTCCAAATTCCGATTTATTTCCAATAAGGACAATCTGTCCCTTCGTAGCATCAATCAGGATACATTCCATAATACTTATTGTTGTTTTGGAAGCTACCGCACGTCCTACGATTTGAATAGCTGAAATTAAGTCATTTTTTTGAAAGTATAATTTCATAGACTCTCCTTCTTTTTTCTCTTTCTTTTTCTTTAGTAGTATTACTAGGTTCTGTGGAAATGTGAAATCTCCCTTTTCCCCTGATTTTCTCTATTTTCGGAAGAAAAAAACAATGTGAATGGGATAAGGATTCTTTGCGGAATCAAGGAGAAATCTTTTTCCGTAAATTCTCTATTGTGGATTGCAATTGTTCGTTTGTTGGCAATTCTGTGGATATTTTTTCACATCCATGAATTACAGTGGAGTGGTCTCTTCCTCCCAAAAGTTCTCCTACAGTCACCAAAGGTACATTGGTCATTTCTCTGCAAAGATACATGGCAATTTGTCTTGGGTAAGCAATGTTTTTCTTTTTGGTAGGAGAAGCTAGGTCGGAGATGTTTAAGTTATAATACTCCGCTACAATTTCTATAATCAGCTTCGGTGTTACTTCTTTTTTTTCACTCGGTGTGATGTGATCCTTAAGGAGTTCTTCCGCCAGGGCGAGAGTAATAGGCTGTTTTACCAGTCTTGATTTTGCAACAACCTTTGTAAGTGCTCCCTCCAGTTCTCTTACGTTGGACTTAATATTGTCCGCAATATATTTAATGACTTCATTGTCAATATTATAGCCTTCCAGCTCTTCTTTTTTACGAAGAATTGCCATACGGGTTTCCACATCCGGCATCTGAATATCTACAATAAGGCCTACCTCGAATCGGGAGCGAAGTCGTTCTTCTAAGTTGTCAATATCCTTTGGCGGTTTATCGGAAGCGATGATAATCTGCTTTCTATTGTCATAAAGAGTATTAAAGGTATGGAAAAATTCTTCCTGGGTTCCCTCTTTACCGATTAAAAACTGAATATCATCAATCAATAAAACATCGAGTTCCCTGTATTTCTTTCTGAATTCCGCAGGAGAACTGTTATTTTTATTTCGAATACTGTCTACAAATTCGTTGATGAAAGTTTCCGATGTAACATAACGAATCTTCGCATTTTTATTCTGTTGTAAAATAAAATGTGCAACAGATTGCATAAGGTGCGTTTTGCCGAGTCCCGCACCTCCGTAAATATAGAGAGGATTGTATTGTTCTCCGGGTAGTTCCGCTACTGCCACGCAGGCAGCATGGGCCAAATCATTGGAAGAACCTACGACAAAAGAATCGAAAGTATATCGTGAGTTAAGATTGGAATTTTTTAAAGATTCCGCAAAGCTTAATTCTTCTCCACTATCTTCCTTATATAAAGAATCCAATCCGCTTTCATCAATTAGAACAATTTCCCTGTTAATTCCTGTTACTTCCATAATGGCAATACGGAGAGTTTTGTCATATCTCTTTTTAATAATAGGAATAAACTGTTTCTTATCCACAAGAATTACCAGATTTTCATCGATAATGTCGTAAGGTTTTAAAGGAGCAATCCAAATATCATAAGTAACATCCGCTATAGGATCAATTTCCCTTACCATCTCCAATATTTCATTCCATTTATCTTTAATGATTTCTAAGTCCTTTGTCATACTCCACCCTTTTTTATGATTTACGAACAGATAGAAGATAAGCCTATTTATTCTACAGCATGGGGAATCCTTTATCAAGTTTGAAAGTCGTAAGTTTAATTTGCCAAAAATGAAAAAGTAAATTCTAGTCCTCAGTCTATCAGTAGATTTTACTTCTGCACAGTTGATATTTTCTCTTTCACACTACTCATGGTATGTTTAATGCTCCTTCTGACAGCGATGGAAGGAGATTATTATGAGTAAAATTATTCCCGGTAACCAAAAGCATCTTTCTTTAGAAGACCGACTCTTTATAGAGCAAAGTCTAAATCAAGGGCTTTCCTTTAAGGAGATTGCCAAGTACCTCTGCAAAGATCCTTCTACCATTTCTAAGGAAGTGAAGAAACACCGAGCATCAAACTGGTATCACAAGGGCAGCTTTCTGAACAAAAAGAACTTCTGTGTTCATCGTTACCAGTGTCGTAAAAACAAATGTCTGTAAGAAGATTATTCTTTGTGGGATAAAGTGCACTTCTTGTCCTAGTTGTAATCAAACGTGTAAGGACTTTGAAAAGGAATTCTGTAATCGCTTAATGAAGGCTCCCTACGTATGTAATGGTTGCTCACAAAAAGCTTCATCTCTGTAGTATCGCCCATAAATATACCTATGATGCCAGATTTGCTGATAGAAAATATAGGGAAACCCTTAAGGACTCTCGTCGAGGTATAAATCTTTCCGAAAAGGAAGCAAGAGAAAAAGACAACATCATCACACCACTTATCGCAAAGGGGCAATCACCTTACCAGATTTTAGTGAATCATCCGGAATTACAGATGTCTGTTCGCACCATGTACTCCTACATTGACCAAGGAATTTTTAGCTCCAAAAATATCGATTTAAAACGAAAAGTGACATTCAAACCAAGGAAATGCCATAAAACACAGATTTCAAACCGTGAAATATTTCATGGTCGAAGCTATGAGGACTTCTTGAAGCTTGGATTAAATGCTTTTGTAGAGATGGATACCGTTCATTCATGCAGAGACTCACAAAAAACTCTACTAACTTTTTTCTTTACAGAGGAAAAACTTTTCCTGGCTTATCTGTTAAATCGATGTACAAAGGGAGCAGTCAAAGCAGTCTTTGACCGTTTAGAAAGGCGTTTTGAGGATGTTTTTGACTTTCAATCTATCTTTGAATATATCCTAACAGACCGAGGCTCGGAGTTTGGAGATCCTGTCGCTTTAGAAACAAATCCCAATGGGATACAACGTAGCAGCATTTATTATTGTGATCCTATGCGTAGTGGACAAAAAGGGGGCTTAGAGCAAGCCCACACCATGCTCCGCATGATTCTTCCAAAAGGATCTTCTTTTGCTTTTCTTACACAATGGGATGTGAATCGGATTGTAAACCACATCAATTCCACGCCAAGGGAAAGCTTAAATGGAGATACTCCTTATCAAAGGGCACTAAACCGATATGGAGAAGATGTCTTAAAAGCACTTCAGCTCGGACCCATTCATCCTGACGAGGTTTGTCTGAGGCCCAAGCTGATTCGCTTTAAGTAACCCAACAACCCAAAACCGATCTGCTGTCAGACAGGGCAAAAACTTTTACATTTTTCGATATAGCCAGTGGAATTTAGTCCTACACACGACTTGTCCTGTGGCTTATTTCCCATGTCCGGAAAGAGATTTTTTGAGGTTGTTATGCACTATTATAGCAAAATCAGGCAGAAATGAAATTTCAAACTGCCTGATTTTAGGGATTTTTTAAAGCTAGGTAGAATTTACCTCTGCACTGGAATTTACTTTTTCAATTTAGTTAAGTTTAATTTGGAAAGGATAATAAAAACAACAGACTGAACATTCCTAAAAATTTGTTTTTAGATAGATTTGGGGTATTTTTTTACTTAGGCTTTTTAAACATCCTTTGTGGATGAATAAAAAAATGTTAAATTGTTGATAAATTTTTATCCACAATTTAACAATAGCAAAATATAGTTTTTTAAAAATAATAAGAGAATAAAAATAGAAGTAATCCACAAGAAATTGGTAAAATGTGGATAAAAAAATTAATATGTGGATAAGTGGATAAAAATGTGGATAAATATTTAGAACTTGGATATATAATTTTTTTCTTGTAAGTTTTTCTTGACGAGTATAAAGAGGCTAAGTATAATAAACAGCGATGTTTACCCAAAATTAGGAGTTTATTCGGGACCTTCGTAAGGACGAATAATTCCCGGAGAAACGATTGGTGGCTCGAGCCATACACTATAAAAAGGGGGTGTCCGTATGCATAAGGGAAAAATGACTTTCCAGCCGAAGACAAGACAAAGAGCTAAAGTGCATGGATTCAGAAAGAGAATGTCCACTGCAAATGGTAGAAAGGTTCTGTCTGCAAGAAGAGCTAAGGGTAGAGCAAAATTATCTGCATAAGATGTAGAATATGAAATTTGAGGCCGCTGTAAAGCGGTCTTTCTTCAACCATGGAGATATTTTAATGAAGCGCTTTCCATCCATAAAATCCAATGAAGATTTTCAATATTGTTATAAAAAGGGAAGATCTTGTGCAAATTCGTATTTTGTAATGTATGTGATTGATAATCATCTTTCTTTTAACCGTTTAGGGATTTCTTGTTCTAAAAAGGTAGGGAATTCTGTTGTCAGACATGGAATCGCAAGAAAGCTTCGTGAAATATTTCGTTTACACAAGGAAATTGTTTTGGGTAAAGACATCATACTTGTGGTAAGACAAAAGGGAAAAGATTGTTCTTACTTTGATTTTGAAAAAGCATATCTGGAATTATGTAGCAGGCATCATATAAAAGACAGAGAAGAATAAAAGTAAAAGACTTTTACTCTTTTAGTATGGAAGAGCTTTTTTCTAAAATTTTGACTTTTTTGTATAACTATATTATTTACTATATAAATAGGAAGAAAGTCAGTTTTAAAATATGATTATCCTAGAAAAGGAGAGAGTATGAAGAGATTTTTTTTGGGAATGATTCGATTCTATCAAAAGTTTTTATCTCCTTTAAAAGGACATGGCTCTTGTAAATACACACCGACTTGCTCTCAATACGCCTATGAGGCAATACAAAAACATGGTTGTGTGAAAGGTTTATGGTTGGCAATATGGCGGATTCTTCGTTGTAATCCTTTTGCCAGAGGCGGATATGATCCTGTTCCCTAAAGATGGAGGGAGAAAAACTTGAATTATCTAATTTTGTTAACAAAAAATACCTGGAATTTTCCAATTTTCGGGCCGATTTGGAACTTTATCGTAACCTTCCTGGGCCTGGTAATGAACTCGATTTACAGTTTTTTGGACCAAATCGGTATTCCCAATATCGGTTTAGCAATTATTTTATTTACTTTAGTAACAAGAATTATTTTATTTCCGACTTCCTTAAAGCAGCAAAAATCCTCTCGGATGATGCAAATAATGCAACCGGAGATTAAGGCGGTTCAGGAAAAATATAAAGATAGAACCGATCAGGCATCTATGATGGCACAGCAGACAGAGATGCGTGCAATCTATGAAAAATACGGCACATCCATGACAGCAGGATGTCTTCCTCTTGTTTTGCAAATGCCTATTATTTTTGCTTTATATCGTATTATTATGAATATCCCTGCCTATGTTCCTGCCGTAAAAGCAGTATACGAAAATGTATCCTCCGCAATCGGCGGTGCGGATGCAGCACAGGCTTTGGTGACTTTCGGAGAGAATAACGGCTTAAAGGCGGTTTTAAAAACCTTACATAACTTAGGTTTAGATGATCCGCAAAAATATGACAGTACAGCAATACACAATTTTGTGATAGACTTTTTATACAAGTTAAATCCTGCACAGTGGGTAAAGCTTCCGGAGATTTTCCCGCAAGCGACTTCCGTAATTGAAACAGCTGCAACAAAGTCTGCGGAAATCAACAGCTTTCTGGGATTGAATCTCGCTACGGCACCTTCCGCTTATGGGCTTACACCGAACATTTATTGGTTGATTCCGATTTTGGCAGGCCTTAGCCAGTGGGCATCTACGGTACTTATGCAAAAGCATAGTATGCCGCAAGCTGCAGATGGAGATCAGTCTGCACAGATGATGAAGAGCATGAATGTGATGATGCCTTTAATGTCTGTATGGTTCTGTTTTTCATTCGCATCAGGTATTGGTTTATATTGGATTGCTTCTTCTGTATTTATGCTGCTTCAGCAGCTCATCCTGAACTGGTATTTCGGAAAGAAGACAAACGAGCAGCTTTTACAGGAAGCTATGGCCAAGGCGAATGAAAAGAGAGCAAAAAGAGGACTTCCTCCTATTGATGAAAGGTCTATTGAAAACCGTTTAAAATCAATGCAGGCAAAAGAAGATTCCGAGGAGAGGAATCGGATGGAGCGTATTGCTAAGCAGAGCCAGAAAACAAAGGATTCTACAGAGTATTACAATAAAAATGCAAAAGAAGGATCTTTGGCAAGCAAGGCAAATATGGTCCAATTATATAATGAAAAACATGAGAAGAAGTCATAAAGCTTAGGGGGAAAAGCTATGGATAAAATCAGAGTATCCGCAAAAACAATAGATGAGGCAATTACCAAGGCAACCATTCAATTACAAACAACATCAGACAGAATTTCTTACACTGTTCTTGTACAGGGAAGTAAAGGAATCTTAGGAATCGGTGCTAAACCTTGGATTATCGAGGCATTTCCGAAGAAAGAAGGTGCAGCAGATAAAAAGCCTGTAGAGACTGCAAAGCCAAGTGCTGTTAAAGAAATTCAAAAAGAAGAAAAAGTAGAAAAGATAGAAGAAAAGCCGCTTGAAAAAAAAGTAGAAGAAGCTTCCGAGAATAAAAAAGAGAACTATTCCAAAGATAAAAAGCCGACATTCAAGAAAACGGAAAATCAGAAGAGTTTTAGCCGTGGTGGTTATGATCCGATTCCTGCACCAAGAGAAAAAAGAGAAAGCAGAAACTTTGAAGAAAACAAGGCTTCTGAACTTCCGGTTCCGGAGAAGAGAGAATTTCATCCATTGACAGAGGAAGAAATTGCCGAGAATAAGGAGAAAGCGAAAGAATTCTTGTCTTCCATTCTTTCCGGGATGGAAATGGAAGTTGAAATGCAGATGGAATTTCGTGAAAACAGCAATGAACTTTATATTAATCTTGTAGGTCCGGATATGGGAATTCTTATCGGAAAAAGAGGACAAACTCTGGATTCCTTACAGTATCTTTGTTCCTTGGTTTTAAATAAGGACCATAAAGAAGACTTCCTTCGTGTAAAACTCGATACAGAGGATTATCGTAAGAGAAGAGAACAAACCTTGCGAAGCCTTGCAAAGAATATTGCCTATAAGGTAAAGAAGACAAGAAAGCCTGTAAATTTGGAACCGATGAATCCTTATGAGAGAAGAATCATTCATGCTTCCTTACAAAATGATTCTCAGGTCTCCACAAAGTCCGAGGGTGAGGACCCCTTCCGCCATGTAGTTATTTTTTCCAAGAATGGTGGAAAGTTCCGTCAGGATAGAAGATTTAAAAACAGATATCCGAGAGAGAATCGAGCTGATAAATAATATTAAATAATAAAGCAGTTCATATTGTTTTAAAAAGTAAATACGAAAAAGGAAAATCCTAATTTATGAGGATTTTTCAATGTAATAGGAATCCCTTCGTGAAAGGAAGGTTTAGACGAACCGGTCAAATTTTCTTTCATGAGGGGATTTTTTCTTCAGATTGCAAAGCATAGGGAATATTAGTAAAATAAAGTGTTTAGGAGGTGAGATAGTGGATACAATCAGTGCCTTAGCTACCGCTCTTGTGGAAAGCGGAATTGGTATCATTCGTTTAAGCGGAGAGGATGCCCTGCCCATTGCGGAAAAAATATTGAAAACGAAGAGCGGAAAGCTCTTGGATATTCGAGAAAGTCATCGCATTCGCTATGGCTTTGTTTATGATGGGGACGAGGCAGTTGACGAAGTTTTGGTATCCACTTTTTTAGCACCAAAGTCCTATACAGGGGAGGATGTGGTGGAAATCAACTGCCACGGATCTGTGCTTCTTCTGCAAAGGATTTTCACTTTAACGCTTAAACATGGTGCGAGAGCAGCAGATCCCGGAGAATTCACGAAGAGAGCCTTTTTAAACGGAAGAATAGACCTTTCCCAGGCGGAAGCCGTGGCAGACCTCATTTCTTCGAAGACGGAAGCAGGCATTCAAAGCTCTTTGGCACTTGTGCAGGGTGCTTTGAGAGAAAAAATCAAAGAATGCAGAAGTCTCATTTTAGAGGATACTGCTTTTATTGAAGCGGCGCTGGATGATCCGGAACACATTTCCCTGGACGGTTTTTCGGAAAAATGTGCAACGCACATGGAATACATACGAAAAGAGATAGAAAAGCTCCTTCGCTTTAGGGAAGAAGGACGAATGATTCAAGAGGGCATCAATACGGCTATTGTCGGAAAGCCGAATGCCGGAAAATCTTCTCTTTTGAATGCCTTGGCCGGTGCGGAAAAGGCGATTGTTACGGATATTCCGGGTACAACGAGAGATACGGTAGAGGAAAATATTCGTCTGGACGGCCTTTCCTTACACCTTATGGATACGGCGGGGATCCGGAGCACGGAAGATATTGTGGAGGGAATCGGTGTCGAAAAGGCAAAGAAATCTATAAAAGACGCGGACTTACTCCTTTTTGTGTTGGATGCTTTGAAGGAATTTGAGGAGGAAGATGAGGAAATTCTCTCCCTCGTGAAAGAGAAAAAGACCATTGTCCTACTGAACAAGACGGATCAGAAAACCATTTTAACGAAAAAAGAGGTGGAAGAAAAAACGGGACTTCCCGTTATCGAGATTTCCGCTAAGGAATGGACGGGAATCAAGGAATTGGGCGAAAAAATTCGGGAGCTTTTCTTCTCCGGCTCGCTCTCCTTTTCTTCCGAGATATTTATCCATAGCGAGAGACAGAGACTGGACTTGGAGGAGGCGAAAAAATCCATCTTGGAAGTACAAAACGGTTTGCAATTATCTCTTTCCGAGGATTTCTTAAGTATCGATCTGATGGGGGCATACACGGCACTCGGTAGAATTTTGGGAGAAGAAGTTTCCGAGGATCTCGTGAACGAAATTTTTGCCAAGTTCTGTATGGGAAAATAGAAGCGTTTCGTGAATCAGTTTATGGAAAAAGTCCTTACATTATCCGGATCAAAAAGCTGTTTTTCTTTTTTTAAGAAGAGTAAGGTTAAATACGTATAAAAATAAGTGGTTCTAAATTTGAAAGGAACAAAATGTCTTTAATCGAGGAAAATTTTGATATCATTGTTGTGGGTGCAGGACATGCAGGAGTGGAAGCGGCACTTGCCTCCGCCAGAATGGGTATGGAAACACTGATATTCACCCTAAGCCCGGATGCCATTTCCATGATGGCTTGCAATCCGAATATTGGGGGAAGCTCCAAGGGACATCTTGTGCGAGAGCTGGATGCCCTTGGCGGAGAGATGGGAAAGGTCTGCGATCGTTCCTTTATTCAGTCCAGAATGTTGAATAAATCGAAGGGCCCTGCAGTACATTCTTTGAGAGCCCAAGCAGATAAGCAAGTGTATTCCCAAAATATGCGAGAGGTTTTGGAAAACCAGGAGCGTGTTCATATCCGTCAGGGGGAAATAGTATCTATTTTAACGGATGAAGAGAAGAAAGAAGTAAGAGGGGTAGAGAGCAGTACCGGCGCAAAGTATTTTGCGAAATCCGTTATCATCTGCACGGGTGTGTACTTAAATGCAAGGTGCATCTACGGTGAGGTTTCGGAAAAAACCGGTCCAAACGGCTTAAGACGCGCGGAAAAGTTAAGCGACAGTCTTCGTGAACTGGGCTTTCCTCTTCTTCGCTTTAAGACCGGAACACCGGCTCGTGTGGATAGAAGAAGTCTCGATTTTTCTCAAATGGAAGTGCAAAAAGGGGATGTACCCGTCGTTCCCTTTTCTTTTTCGACGGATCCCGGATCGGTGCAGATTGAGCAGGACGACTGCTTCCTAACCTATACGAATGAGGAAGGGCATCAGCTTATTCGAGAAAATATTCATCGTGCACCCATGTATAACGGAAGCATCGAGGGAACGGGACCGAGATACTGCCCTTCCATTGAAGACAAGGTAATGAAATTTCCGGATAAGGACAGACATCAGATTTGTGGAACCTGAGGGCAGATACACGAATGAAATGTATCTCTCCGGCCTCTCTTCTTCTCTTCCGGAGGATGTGCAGATTGCGATTCTCCATACTATGCCGGGTTTTCAAAAGGCGGAAATGGTACGTCATGCCTATGCAATAGAGTATGACTGCTTAAATTCTTTGGAATTAAAAAACAATTTGGAGACAAAGCGCATCGCCGGTCTCTTCTTTGCAGGACAGATGAACGGTTCCTCCGGTTATGAGGAGGCTGCAGTGCAGGGTTTTATGGCAGGAGTAAATGCTGTGAAGCGGATAAGAGGGGAAGAAGCCTTTGTGCTGGACCGCTCCGAAGCCTATATCGGTGTGTTAATCGATGATTTGGTGACCAAGGAAAATAAAGAACCCTATCGCATGATGACAAGTCGTGCGGAATATCGTCTTCTGCTTAGGCAGGACAATGCGGATATGCGTCTTCGAGAAAAGGGTTATAGTTTGGGTCTCGTTTCCGAAGAAGAAATCCAGAAGACACGGGAAAAACGCTTGAGTATTGATAAAGAGGTGGAAAGACTGGGGAATACCTATATTGGTGCCAATGAGAAAAATAATGCTGTGTTAACTCGTCTGGGCTCCTCTCCCATCCAGTCCGGCATCTCTCTCATGGAGCTTTGCAAAAGGCCGGAATGCAATTATGAAAATTTAGCGGAGCTTGACCCGGAACGTCCCGTTTTGTCTCCCTTTATCTGTGAAGAAGTGGAGATTGAAATCAAGTATGAGGGCTACATCAAAAGACAGATTCAGCAGGTGGAAGCCTTCAAGAAATTGGAAAAGAAGAAGCTCCCAAAGGAAATAGATTATCAGAATATGCAAAATCTTCGCCTTGAGGCAAGACAGAAGCTGGATAAGATTCGCCCTGAAAATATCGGTATGGCCTCCCGTATAAGTGGTGTGAGCCCGGCGGATATTTCCGTACTTTTAGTCTATCTGGAGAGATATAAAAAATCAGTATAAGGAGCATACTATGGCAAGGGAAGAGTTTTCTCATCGCCTCTTTGCTTTATCAAAGCAGCTTGGCGTAGATTTACAGGAAGAACAGCTACAGCAATTTTACAGCTACTATACTTTGTTGGTAGAAAAGAATAAGGTAATGAATCTTACAGCCATTACAGAAGAGGAGGATGTGATTATAAAGCATTTTACTGACTCTCTTGCGATGGTGAAGCTCGATGTTTCACGTGAAACATTTTCAAAATGGATAGAGGGAAAGCGTTGCATGGATGTAGGAACAGGGGCAGGCTTCCCGGGGCTTGCCATAAAAATCGCTTTTCCGAGCATTTCTCTCTCCTTAAGTGATTCCTTGCAGAAGCGAATTCATTTTTTGGAAGAAGTCGTGCAGGAACTGGGCCTTAAGGGAGTGGATTTTTACCATGGAAGGGCGGAGGATTTGGGGAGAAAACCGGAACTCCGCGAACAGTACGACCTTGTTTTTTCTCGTGCTGTGGCGAATCTCTCCACCCTAAGTGAGTACGACCTTCCTTTTGTGAAGAAGGGAGGCTATTTCCTCGCCATGAAGTCTATGGATATAGAGGAAGAATTGGAGAAAGGGAAGAAAGCCATACATCTTCTGGGTGGAAAGTTGGAGGAAATCCTTGAATATACTCTTCCGGAAACAGATATCGGGCGTTCTCTTCTTCTGATTCAAAAGATAGAAAATACAGCAAAAAAATATCCGAGAAAGGCGGGGGTTCCGAATAAAGAGCCTTTGGGTTAAAATTTCAAGAAAGTTGAAAGGATATTTTTCGAGACTTGCAGGCACTTTGCGGATATAGTATAAATGTTTCACGTGAAACATTTTAGAAGGGGAAGGTTCGGAATTGGCAAGAATTATTACCATTGCAAATCAAAAGGGCGGAGTCGGAAAAACGACAACCGCATTAAACTTAGCAGCTTCCTTAGGGGAAGCGAAGCAAAAAGTTCTACTTTTGGACTTTGATCCGCAGGGCAATGCAGGAAGCGGTCTGGGAGTTCGTGACGCGGAGAAGAGCATATATGAGGTCTTAAGCGGAGATCTTTCGATCGAAGATATTTTACATACAGAAATCGTGGAGAATGTAGATTTTCTACCGGGAAATCGCAATTTGGCTGCGATGGATGCAGAGCTTGCAAATGAGGAAAATAAAAACTACCTCCTAAAGGATGTTTTGGATAAAATTGAAAAAAACTATGACTACATCTTTATCGATTGTCCTCCGAGTCTTGGTACACTGACCATTAATGCACTTACGGCTTCCCATTCCGTCCTGATTCCGATTCAATGTGAATACTATGCGTTGGAAGGACTAAGCCAAATGCTGGAAACCATTCAGACGGTTCGGGAAGCGCTAAATGAGGGCTTAAGTATAGAGGGAATCCTTTTCACGATGTATGACGGCCGGAACCTGCTTTCACAGGAAGTGGTTCATGCAGTAAAAGAACATTTTACAGTAAATATTTTTGATACGATTATTCCAAGAAATGTGCGCCTTGCCGAGGCACCGAGTCATGGTCTCCCAATCAATCTTTATGATGGCAGTTCCACGGGAGCGGATGCTTATCGGAAGCTGGCAGGAGAAATTCTGGAGAAAGAACTGTAAGAAAGAAAATAAAAAGAAAATACTTTAGGAAAAAGTATAGCGAAAATACCCTGGGGAAAAGTACAACGAAAATATATAAAGGAGCAACTATGGCAAAGCATGGTTTAGGCAGAGGGGTAGACAGCCTTTTTGCTACAAATCCCAACAAAACAGAGAAAAAAGAGTCTGGAGAAGAGGCAAAGCTTCTAAAAATTTCCTTGATTCAGGCAAATCCCTCACAGCCCAGAAAGCGCTTCTCCGATGAAGAATTGAAAGAGCTGTCCGAAAGCATCAAGCAGTATGGGGTGATTCAGCCTCTACTTGTAAAAAAGCAGGGACCGATTTATGAAATTATTGCCGGGGAAAGACGTTTCCGTGCCGCCAAGCTTGCGGGACTTACGGAGATACCTGCTTTAATCCGGGACTATGACGAAAAGTTGAGTAAAGAAGTTTCCATTATTGAAAATATCCAGAGAGAGGACTTAAATGCGGTGGAAGAGGCACTTGCATATCAGAGTTTGATTTCGGAATATGATTTAAGTCAGGAAGAACTTGCGGAAAGGCTTTCTAAGAAGAGAACAACGATTACAAACAGCCTCCGTCTTTTAAAGTTGGAAGAGGAAATTCTGAACTATATCCGAGAGGGAAAACTGAAGGAAGGACACGGAAGAGCCCTTCTTGCCGTTCCGGAAGGCAAGAAACGCCTTGCGCTTGCCAAAGAATGTGTGGAGAAAAATCTCTCTGTTCGAGAGATAGAAAAACGAAGCCAAGAGCAAGTTCAACAGAAGAAAAAGAAGCCTTTATCCAGACAATTTATGAGCATTTTCAAAGATCTGGAAGAAAAAATGGGAGAAAATCTGGGAACAAAGGTAAAAATCATTCCGAAGAACGAAAATAAAGGAAAGCTGGAAATTGAGTATTATTCCAAAGAGGATTTGGAAAGAATTTATGTCCTACTGGAAGGAAAGGCAAAGGGGTAAATGGCTAATATTACTATCTTAGAAGAATTTCTTCCCGCTTTACTACTGTTTTCTCTATTGCTTTCTTTGATTGCACTACTTTTTGCATTAAGAGCGGAGTCCAAGTATAAAAAGCTGTATAGACAATATGACTACTTTATGCGAGGGAAGGATGCGGAAACACTGGAGGATTATTTCATAGAATTGCAGAGACATGTAGAAAAATCGGAGGACCTTTTAGAGGACCAAAGAGAGATGTTGAAAGTTCTTCATAACAATAACCGCATTGCTTTTCAGAAATCAGGCCTGATCCGATACAATGCCTACAGTGGCCTAGGGGGAAATCTTTCCTTTGCACTTGCAGTTTTAAACTACGATAATACGGGATTTGTGATGAACTCTGTTCACGCTAAGGAAGGAAGTTTTCTGTATATTAAGGAAGTGATAGAAGGCAGTACCTCCGTAGAATTAGGAGCAGAAGAAAAACTGGCCTTAGAAGAGGCATTGGGCTACAGAAGAAAGAAAGACTGAGAAAGGACTTTTCGTGAATAGCGGAATATTTAAGAAAAAAAAGTTTTGGACGAAAAGGAGAACAAAAAAGCTGGTTCTGAGCGGCATTTTTTTAGTCGCTCTTCTTTTTTATTTTATCCATGCCTATCGTTCCATGGATAGAAACAGTAGGGTTTATACGAATATGGGGGAGTCTAAGCTCCCTTATCTCTATGTAAAGATGGGGGACAAAAAAATAAATCCACTGCATGGTTTTTATCAGGATATGGATGGATTAAGTATCCGAGACAGTATTGTAGCGCTACCCTATGACAGAGAACTTACTCTTGTAGCTGACGGAGAAAAATATTCCATTGAGTCTGCCCATTATGATATTCGAAGTCTGGACGGTTCAGAACTTATCGAGAAGGACAGAAAAGCAGAGCTGGAAAAGAAAGACAAGGAAATAAAAATCACCCTTCCCATCCAAAATTTGATTCAGGAAGGAAAGGAATATCAACTTCGTCTAACCCTGGATATGGGAGAAAATAGTCTATATTACTACAGCCGGATCATTCTTGGGAAGGATAAGATGGCAGAAGAAATGCTAAGTTTGGGAGAGAACTTTACTCGAAAGTCCTTTTCCAAATCAGAGGCACGATCCCTAAGCACGTATTTGGAATCGGATGATACGATGGATAATTCCGATCTTTCTCATGTTAATCTTCACTCTTCTTTTCAACAGATTACCTGGGGTGATACAGCAATGGTTCTGGATGGCGAACCGGAAGTAAGCCTCAAAGAAATCAATGGTATTATGGGGCTTGTACAGGTACGGTATTCTTCTAAAGCAAACGATCAGAGTGGACATACAAGAAGATTCTTTAACGAAGATAATTTGTTATGCGCTATGACAGCCAGAGAATCTATCTAATGGATTTTGATAGACAAAGTACGGAAATATTTGACGGACAAAGCTTTCGCTTCGAGGGTAAAGAAATTTTACTGGGAGTGGACAGAGCAGAAAAAATACAAGCAAAATACTCGGATAATAAGACTTTTTATGCCTTTTCCAAGGGAAATACTTTGTATCGCTTGAATACAGAGGGAAGCTTGACGAGAATTTTCAGCTATATTACGGAGGAAAATGACAGCTTTCGAGGAGACTTTTTATCTCATGGCATCCGATTAATGGATGTAAAAACGAATGGGGATGTTGATTTTTTGGTTTATGGCTACATTAGCCGTGGTCGCCATGAAGGATATACGGGGATTGTTTTCTATACTTATGATAACTCGGAGAATACCGTGGTGGAAAACTTTTTCCTTCCTCTGAAAGAAAATAAAGAAGAATTGGAAGAAAGCTTGAACAGACTTTCTTATCATGCAGGAAATAAGATGTTTTATCTTTACTACGAGGGAACGATTTACGGTATTGATACCAACAGCTTTGAAGTGCTGACGATGGCTTCCTCTCTTCAAAAAACTGAACTATCCTCTGCTGACAATGGACAATACCTGGCTTATGAAGAAAAAGATCTTGAGTCAGAGTTAAGCCAGACAGTGACTTTTCGAAATTTAAAATCAGATAAAAGCCAAAATATAGTAGAAGAAAATAAACGATTCTCTGTCATTGGTTTCATTGAAGACGACCTGGTACTGGGAGTTTCGGACAAGGAACAAGGAACGGAGTGGAACCCGCAGGGAGAAATTCCTGTAGAAGAAATACGCATCATCGGAGCGGATTTAAAAAAACAAAGCTATCGTATAAAAAAAGATAAGCTGTATTTTTTTCCAATTTTACCATCGTGGGAAATCAACTGCGTTTTGATGAGTATACTCATGATGAAAAACGGATATGCATATTTTGGAAAGGATAGTGTACTTTCCAATAAGGAGGAGGCGGAGGAAAACAAGCTTTTTCCGGTGCTAAAACAGCAGGGTGAATTTGGGAAGGTCTATGTTCTTCCGATTCTTGGAAAGAATACGGAAAAAAATCACCATGCAAAATCCGGAGAAATTTTTCTATAGAAAAGGCGGGATCAATAGAGTTGAGCCGGAACAAGATGACAGAAAAAGCAGTGTTCTTTGCCTATTCTCTGGGACATTACAGAGGAAGCTATCAGAATATGGAAACTGCAATTTCGGCAGTATATGATAATTTTGGATACATTTTAAATAAAAAGCAGGAAATACTTTGGAATAGGACCGACCGCCCGAGTGTATTCATAGGAAAGGCGCGAGAAGATGAGGTAACAGACTTCATCGCTCAAATTCCGGATCTTAGAAGCAGTATAGAAAGCGATGGAGGAGAAATACTCAATCTTTATGGTGTAAATCTAAACGCAGCTTTGTATTATACCGCAAAGGGCTATCCTCTCATGATTCGTGTTGATGAGAATTGGGAATTGATTACAGGATATAACGGTAGTCAAATAACCAGCTATCTTCTGGGAGGCAGCGACTCTCCCAATCTGATGAAAAAAGAAGATGCAGTTGCAAGATATGAAACTGTACACAATGCTTTTTTTGCCTTTTTACCGAAAAACTAGTTTATAAAAAAGATACCGCAGGAAAAGACTGCGGTATCTTTTTCTCTCAGAACGAGTGTCACCCGAAAGTGCGGTATTTTACTTGTTTTTCTTAATTGATTCCTCAATTTCTCAATTCTTCAATTCTTCAATTCCATCAGCAATGAGGGCAAAATCTTCCAGGCTAAGTGTCTCCCCACGAACATTTTCGGGATAAGAAAGAGAGGCAAGCAATGACTGCAGTTCCTTCTTATCCATATGAAAACCGGAAGAAAGTGCATTCACCAGTGTTTTTCTCCTTTGCATAAAGGAAAACTTAATGGTTTTAAAAAGAAGTGACGGGTCATGAACTGAAACCGGTGCTTTTTGATGTAGCTTCAAATGGATGACCATAGAGCTGACATTTGGTCGGGGAATGAAACAATGAGGAGGTACTTCCTGAACAATTTCCGGTTCAGTGTAGTATTGTACGGCAAGAGAAAGTGCGCCATAGTCCTTTGTCCCGGGTGCGGCTTTCATGCGAAGAGCCACCTCCTTTTGTACCATTACGGTAATGGATTGCAACGGAAGCTTTTTTTCCAAAAGATCCATAAGAATGGGAGTGGTAATGTAGTAGGGAAGATTGGCAACAACTTTGATGGAAGAAAATTCTTTATGCTCTGCCAGAAGTGCCGAATAATTTACCTTTAACGCATCTCCGTGGACCAGAGTAAAATTTGCTTTATCCGATAAATTTTCTTCCAAAATAGGAATGAGCTTATCATCGATTTCAATGGCAATGACATAGCCGGCTCTTTCACATAACGCTTCTGTGAGCGTCCCGATTCCGGGACCTATTTCAATAACCAAATCTTTTTCGTTAATATCGGAAAAATCCAGGATATGCTCCAGGACGGAAGAATCAATTAAAAAATTTTGCCCAAATTGCTTTTTGAACTGGAAATTTGTCTTTTGTAAAACTGCAATGGTTTCTTTGGACTGCACAAGTTTTGCCATACTTCTCCTTGTTTTCAAGTTCCCTTTTGCCGGTGGGAAAAAGAGAACAAATCAGCGTCGCTTCGTTGGAATCTTGCCACAGTTTAGTAGAGAAAGCAAGACGTTTCTTTGCTCGGCATGAGGATTTTGTGCAAATTATTATGCTATTAAATGTATCAGGAAAACGGCCGAAAAAAAGCAAAAAACATAAGAAAAACAAGCCATGAGGGGCTTTTCCTTTTCAGGGCTTTCAGTTATACTAAAGTGGACGATTTTTATAATTCGTAAAATGACTTGCTTGGTAAACACATTTCATTTCCGAGAATTATTGAAGAATTCTCGTTTATTATATACGGAGGAATCCATGTTTTCGTTAATTTCAAATGACATAGGGATTGATTTAGGTACATCCAGTATCTTGGTTTATATAAAAGGTAGAGGAGTGGTTCTGAAGGAGCCGTCCGTGATTGCAGTAAATAAGGATAACAATGATGTTGTAGCGTATGGTGAGGACGCCAGACTGATGCTGGGACGTACTCCGGAGAATATCGCTGCAGTTCGTCCTCTTCGGCAGGGAGTTATTTCCGACTATACTCTGACAGAGGAAATGCTGAAGTATTTTATCAACAAGGCGGTAGGAAGAAGGACTCTTCGTAAACCGAGGATTTGCGTCTGCATTCCCAGTGGTGCCACAGAGGTGGAAAAGAAGGCCGTTATGGATGCGGCAAATCATGCCGGAGCAAGAGAAGTAAGTGTTGTTGAAGAGCCTGTGGCTGCAGCAATCGGAGCAGGAATCGATATTGCAAAGGCGCAGGGCAATATGATTATCGATATCGGAGGAGGGACTGCGGATATCGCGGTTATTGCTTTGGGCGGTCCGGTGGTTTCCGAATCCATTAAGGTTGCAGGGGATGATTTTGATGAAGCAATCCTCCGTTATATGCGAAAGAAGCACAATCTTTTGATTGGAGAAAGAACGGCGGAGGATATTAAAATCAATATTGGCTGTGCCAGCAAGCGTCCTGAAAATGTAACGATGGAAGTTCGAGGCAGAAACCTGGTTACCGCACTTCCAAAGACTGTCGTAGTCAGCTCGGATGAGATTATGGAAGCTCTCCTGGAGCCTGCCATGATGATTGTCAATGCCGTACACAATGTCTTGGAGAGAACACCGCCGGAGCTTGCAGCAGATATTTATGAGCGTGGAATCGTGATGACGGGAGGTGGTGCCCTCCTCTACGGCTTTGATAAGCTGATGCAGGAGAAGACCGGCATTACAACGATGCTGGCAGAGGACCCATTAACCGCTGTGGCGATTGGAACAGGAAAATCCATAGATTTAGCCGGCGACGATGATGACTTCTAATTCTAATTTTGTAGAGCTGGAAGGAAAGATAAACCATATCGTTTTTCGAAGTGAGGAAAGCGGGTATACCGTATTTACTATAGAGACTGAGGGAGAAGAGTGTACCTGTGTGGGAAGCTTCTCCCATATTGTGGTATCTGAAAAAATAAAAGCCAAGGGAAGATGGAAGGAACATCCGACATATGGGAGACAGTTTTTTGTAGAGGAATATCAATTAGAGGAACCGGACAGCATTTTCGGAATCGAAGAATATCTGGCCTCCGGGGCAGTTAAGGGAATCGGAAAAGCAATAGCGAAAAGAATCGTTAAAAAATTTGGGGAAGATAGCCTTAGAATCATGGAAGAAGAGCCGGAGAGGCTTGCTGAGATTCGCGGTATCTCCGAACAAAAGGCAAGGGATATTGCGGCAGAACTCTCCGGGAAAAAGGACAGACAGGATGCTATCCTATTTTTACAGGGAATTGGAATCAGCCTGAATATGGCATACAAGATTTACAAACATTTTCAGGGAGAAATCTATACTATTTTGCGTGAGAATCCATATCGCATTGCCGAAGAGCTGGAAGGGGTCGGCTTTAAAAAGTGCGACTCGATAGCAAGGCGGGTTGGGATAGAAGCAGATTCGCTTTTTCGTATTCAGGCAGGTATCAGCTATACCCTCTTGCAGGCTGAACTTATGGGACACTGTTATTTACCGCTTACTCTTTTAAAATCGGAAGCAGAGCGAATTTTAGAGATGGCAGTTCCGGACTTTGAAGAAGAACTCATGGATTTACAAATCAAAGGACGGGTCAAGCTAAAAGGAGACAGAGTATATCGCAGCACTACATTTTACCGGGAAATGCGTGTTGCGGCGAAGCTTCTTACACTAAACATTGAGGAGGAAGAAGCATACAGTGAGTCCTGGGAAAGATCGATTGAGAAGATTTTAAATAAAGAAAAGCCGGATTTGGATCCTTTGCAAAGAGAGGCGGTAAGCCTTGCTGCGAAGTCCGGTATCCTGGTGATTACCGGTGGTCCGGGAACCGGAAAAACAACAACGATAAAAACCATTCTTAGACTCTTTAATGAAAGAGGGAAAAACATCGCCTTAGCTGCGCCTACAGGAAGAGCGGCAAAGCGTATGGGCGAAGCGACAGACTATCCTGCCAAAACCCTGCATCGTCTCCTCGAATATATGGGAAAAGAAGGGGAGGAAGAGGATGAAGAGAGCTTTACCCGCTATTTTCAACGGAATGAGGACAACCCTTTGGAGGCGGATGTTATCATCGTGGATGAGATGAGTATGGTTGATCTCTACCTGATGGACGCTTTATTAAAGGCGATAAATCCCGGAACAAGACTAATCCTTGTGGGAGACAGCAATCAGCTTCCCTCAGTGGGCGCAGGAAATGTGCTTAGAGATATTCTTAGCTCAGAATGCATTAAAACGATACAGTTAAAGAAAATTTTTCGTCAGGCACTGGAATCGGATATCGTGGTGAATGCCCATAAAATCAATGAAGGAATTGAACCGGATCTTGCTAAACGTTCCCGAGACTTTCTTTTTATACGAGGGGATAGTGCTGAAAAGATATTTTCCGATATTGCGGTGCTTATGAAAGAAAAGCTACCCAAATATTTAGATATCGATCCTCTATCCATTCAAGTGATGTCGCCTCAGAAGAAAGGCGCTTTGGGGGTTGAAAAGCTAAATCAATATTTACAGGAAAGCTTGAATCCAAAGGATAAAAATAAGGCGGAAAAGGAATTGTACGGGACGCTTTTTAGACTGGGTGACAAGGTGATGCAGGTAAAGAACAATTATAAGCTTGCGTGGGAAATCCCCGGTAAATACAATATCCCCATTGAAGAGGGAGAGGGAATCTTTAACGGGGATATCGGGCGCATAACGGAAATCAACCACTATGCACAGACCCTCACCGTATTTTACGAGGAAAAGAAGGTGGAGTACTCTTTCTCCGACTGTGAAGACTTGGAGCTTGCCTATGCGATTACCATTCATAAGTCTCAGGGTTCGGAGTACGAAGCGGTGATTCTTCCGATGTATAGAGGACCGAGACTGCTCATGACCCGAAATCTTCTCTATACTGCTGTGACCAGAGCAAAGTCTTGTGTTTGTCTTTTGGGAGACCCCTATGTCTTTCGGGAAATGCTTCATAATGAGACAGAGCAAAAGCGCTATTCAGGGCTTTCCGAGCAAATAGGGGAAATGCAGGAAAAGCTAGCTGATTTTTCGGAGTCCTCTTTTGGGGACGTGGAAAGGAATGAGGAAGTATAAATCCGCACGAAAAAGGAGTCGATATGGGCTTTAGAGAAAAATGGAAAGAGGGAATTATCAATGCCCTATTCCCTCCGAGGTGTATTCTTTGTGATGAAGTCTTGGAGGAGAAGGGCTCTTTTTGCTCCTTTTGCAAGGAAAAGGAACTTTTTATGGAGGAGCCTTCCTGTAAAGCTTGCGGTCGAAGTATTTTAAGACAGGAGGAGAGTTTTTGCGGAAACTGTAAGCGCCATCATTTTTCTTTTTCGGGAGGAATGATGCTCTACCAATTAACGGAGGAAATAGAGGGCGCGATAATGGAACTCAAGTACCATGGAAGGCAGGATAAGGGGCTGTTTTTCGGGAGGCGTGCGGGAGAACGATTTCACGATAAGTTAAATGCGCTGGGAATTCAGGGTATCATCCCGGTCCCCATTCACAAGGAAAGAAGAAAGAAAAGAGGCTATAATCAGGCGGAAATCATTGGAAAAGGTTTGGAGAAAGAGACCGGGATTCCGCTGCATAGTGATTTTTTGAAAAGGAATAAAAAAACAAAGGCCTTGAAGGACTGTGGTCCTGCAGAGCGCTTACAGAACTTACTCTCCTCGATGGATTGCGAAGCACTTCCCCCGGAATTAAAAAGATTGGTTCTTCTTGACGATATATTTACTACGGGCGCCACGATGGAGGCATGCTGCAGAAAGCTTTTGGATGCAGGAGCAGAAGAAGTGTATATCTTGGCAATAGCGGGACGAGCGGAAGACTAGAGAGAAGCATAGAAAATATAGAAAATATAGGAAATATAGAAAATATAGTCAGTATAGTTAATATAAAAATGGAGGAGTAGTAATGAAGAATAGAAGACGAGAGGCAGGAATCCTTATGCCGGTATTTTCCCTATCGGGGGAGTATGGAATCGGCAGTTTCGGAAAGGAAGCCAGAGAATTTGTGGATCTTTTACAGGAAACGGGAAATCGAATCTGGCAAGTCTTACCGATGGGACCGACGGGATTTGGAGATTCACCCTACCAGTCCTTTTCCACCTTTGCGGGAAATCCCTATTTTATCGATCTTCCGAGTTTGAAAGAAGAGGGATATCTCGCAGAGGAAGACCTTATAGAGGAAAGGGAGATTTTTTCCTCTTGCAATGAAAAGATAGACTATGGTTTGGTATATACAAGACGGTTTCCCACCCTTAGAAAGGCCTATGACAACTGGAAGAAAAAGGGAGGCGATATCGAGCAGCTTTTAGCAGGACGGAGCAAAGAGAGCTTTGACTACTGCCTTTTTATGGCATTAAAAGAGAAGTTCAACGGTGCTCCCTGGTTGGAGTTTCCTAAAGAATACCGAGATAAAGAGGAAACTGCCATAAAGCAGTTTATAAAGGAAAATAAAGCCGAAATTGCTTTTTATGCTTTCATGCAGTGGCAGTATGATACACAATGGAAAGCTATACAGGACTATGCCCATGAAAAGGGAATCCGGATTCTAGGGGATATCCCGATTTATTGCGCGATGGACAGCGCAGATGTCTGGGGCAATCGCAAAATGTTCGACTTTAGCTGGAAAGAAAGAAATATAGAAGAGGAATGCGCCCGTGATATCGAGAAGCGAAGAATACTGGAAGAAGCGGAAGCAAAGGGTTATCCGGGTTTTGTAGCCGGTGTACCGCCCGATGCTTTTTCCACAACCGGTCAACTATGGGGAAATCCTCTTTACGACTGGAAAGAACAGGAAAAAGACAATTTCGCATGGTGGTGTAAGCGAATGGAATATTGCTTTAGCCAGTTTGATCTACTTAGAGTGGATCATTTTAGGGGCTTTGAAGGCTACTATGCAGTACCTTATGCGGACCAGACAGCGATAAACGGAGCGTGGAGAAAAGGACCGGGCATTGCTTTATTCAATGCCTTCCAAAAGCATTTTCAAAAGAAAGAGCTGCCGATTATTGCCGAAGACCTGGGGATCATTACGGAAGAAGTACGGGAGCTTATGGAAAGCGTCGGCTATCCCGGCATGAAGGTTTTACAGTTTGCTTTTGATTCGAGCTTTGAAAATGTATATCTTCCGCATATGTTCACGAATAACAACTCTGTCATATATACCGGTACGCATGACAATGATACTTTAAAGAACTGGTTTGAGACTATGGGTGATTACTCCCGTAACAGAATTTATCGTTATCTTTCCCGTTCTCAAAACGACTGGAATGCCATTTCGGAGCTTTTGATTAAGGAAGCCTTATCCAGTACATCCTTTCTGGCCATTATTCCTGCAGGAGATTATTTGGAGCTTCCGGCAGAAGGGCGCATCAATGCACCGGGTACGGAGATGGGAAACTGGCAGTGGAGGATGAAAAAGGCTGCTTTCTCGGAAGAAAAAAAGAAGAGTATGAGAGAGATGCTGGAGACCTATGGAAGGCTTGTATATGACGAGTAATAGCCTAAATGGAGGCTTATAGCAGGAGATTAATTTGTCGAGATAGAGTTAGGGTATGTCATAGGAAAAAGGAGACGAAAGGTAATAATGAATAAGGAATATCGTGTGTAAGGCATACGATATTTGTTGCGATAGCGTTGGATAGTATGGGGAGGAGTAGTGAGAAACAAACTTTTCAATAGGCAATTGAATAAGGGTATACTACCGGTCCTTGTCATCTTTTTTGTTGCCCTTTTTTTACTGTATTGTTCTTTGGGATTGAAAGGTGCCGTTTCGAAAGAGAATTTCCACCGCCTCTCCAAGATGACAGTGGAAGTTAAACATGAAAACGGTAAGGTTGATATATATAAGAGCAATATGTTTAACTTTACCTCGAAAAACGACAAGCTCACTATACATCTTCCTTTGGATGAAAGTCTTAAGGAAGAATATCAGTCTATCAATTTTTTCTTCTATGCTTCGGAAGTAAAGGCCTATTATAAGGATCAGCTTCTGGCGAGCTTTGGGGAGAATGTGCGCAGGCATATGATTGGACACTTGAAGATTTTTATTCCGGTACCGTTGGCGGCTTATGGAGATGAGATTCGTATAGAAATAAAACCTACTATGAATTATATGGAGGACAGCTTTCATTTACCGGTCTTGATGCCGATGAAAGATGCCTTGTTTTTCCCGATTCTGGGGGTGGAAACCTCCTTTGCTTTTTTCTATATGATATTTATCGGTAGCTATATCGGACTTGTTGTTCTGGCCTGTCTATATTTTACGCAGGACTATGCAAGAGAAGGATTCTGGCTGATGCTTTTGATTAACGGCATTGTATCCTGGTATATGGGAAATAGTGGAATGATTTATGCAGTCAGCTCCAATGAGGATTTCAATGCAGTTGTGGAGTACATAGGAATGTATATGCTGTTTTTCAGTGCTCCACTCTATGCCAGCTATGAAACCTCGCGTCCGATAGTGAAAAAATATCTTAGTTATTCCGGAAGGTTTTTAGCTGTCGTGTTTGTTCTCTGTCTGCTCCTCTATCTTTTACCAAGTGGGTACAACTTTGCGACATTTCTTCGTTTTGCACAGGGAATACAGGTTGTGACGGTATTTTCTTCTTTAATCAGCCTTCTCTTCCCCGGGAAGCAAGCGAAGAAAAATGGTGATTATATCATGCAGTATGGTATGATTTTTGTGGCAATTTTTGGCCTTTTGGAGCAGATACGGATTATATCAGCAACTAGAGTTACTGAACGCTGTCATCCTATTTTGCAGTGGTTTGTTGCTACTCCATTTGCCAGGTTTTTGATATATAGCTTGGTCATTACATTTCTAACTTCTTATGCTTTTAAAGTGGGATATATTTTGGAAAAGACTCTGGAAGAAAAGCATTTGAAAATACTTGCCTATACGGATAATCTTACGTCCATAGGAAACCGACAATATTTGCAAAGAAAACTGGACTTATTGGATAACAGTCACAGTACGGACTATGCGGTTATTTTTGCGGATATCAATGATTTAAAATATACCAATGATCACTTCGGGCATGGTTCAGGAGATCGATTGATTAAAATTGTAGCATCTTCCATAAAAGACGCAGTGGATAGTGTCGGCGGATTTACCGGAAGAAATGGTGGCGATGAGTTTTTGTCGGTTATCAGCCCGGCTGAAAAAGTAAGAGGAGTTACGGACAAGATCCGGGAGAATCTTGTCCGGATGAGAGAAGAAGAGAATGTTCCATTTCCTGTTAGTGTTTCTTTGGGAATTGCGAAGTATAAGGAAGTGGAAGAAGAACTTAAACTGGCCGGCGAGGATCATATTACAACAAGTCATGTCATTCGAAAGGCAGACGCAAGGATGTATGAGGACAAATGTGTCCATAAGAGGTCAAGCAATCGCTGGGCATAAAATAGTTTTATGAGATAGGATTTTACTTAAAAGGAGTAGGGTGATAGTGTAGATATAAGGGAAGGAATAGGATTCTATAAAGATAGAGAAAAGTAGGGATTGGGAAAAGTAGGGTGAAAAATGAATCAGTTATATCTACTGTGTAAAAAGAATAGAACAATTATCCTATTGTTTTTCGCCGTTTTATCGGGAATTCTTTTTCTGCGCCTATTTTTAAGTGTATGGGGGAAGGTTTCCACAGATAACTACCGTGTTCTTACGGAAATGTCTGTGGATGTTTTACATGAGGATGGCAGTATCGATCACTTTGACAGCCATTTATTTAATTTTTCTTCCAACAAGGACAAAATCATATTGCATCTCCCGCTGAAAGAAAGCTGGAAAAAGGAGCATCAGGCAATTAACTTCTTTTTTTATAACAGCGTGGTAAAGGCATATTATAAGGATAAATTGATTGCTTCTTTTGGAGAAAATCTGAAAAGACATATGATAGGAAATCTAAAGGTCTGCATTCCGGTTCCTATTGAGGCATACGGAGATGAGATTCGGGTGGAAATCTTTCCGACCATGCCTTATATGGAAAATAATTTTGACTCTCCGGTTATGATGGCAGAGTCGGACTCCCTCTTTTTTACTATTATTGGACAAGAAACTTCTTATGCAATATTTGTCATGACTGTCGTAGCTACATTTTTAGCGATGATGATGTTTGCGTTTTTTTCCGGAATTCATATCTATGCCCGTGAGGGTTTTTGGTTGATGAGTATGATTTTTGCCATTACTCTTTGGCATCTGGGAAATTCCGGAATGATGTATATGCTGACAAATTATGAGGATATGAATGCAGTAGCAGAGTATATCGGTATGTATTTGCTCCTTTCCACTGCACCGCTCTATGCCAGCTATGAAACAGAGCGTCCACTGGTAAAAAAATACTTAAGAGTTGCCGGATCTATTTTATTTTCCCTTTTCTTACTTTCTGTTGTTCTATACATCTTACCGACAGGCTATACTTATGTCTGGCATTTACGATGGGCACAGGGAGTGCAGATTGTAATGTTGCTTTCGACTATAGCCAGCCTGATTTTCCCGGGTAGAATGGTTAAAAACAGCTCGGACCATATTCTTGGCGTGGGCTTGGTCTATGTTGCTATTTTAGGAATTATGGAGCAGGTCCGACTTATTCTATCTGCGAGTGTAACCCATAAATGGCCGTTGCTATTGCAGTTGTTTGTAAAGGTACATTATTCCAAAGTTTTAATTATTTTGATGATATTCGTATTCATAACAGCATTTTCCTTTAAGCTGATTCTGGTTTTACAGGAAAATATGGAGGATGAGCATTTACGGGTTTTGGCATTTTCCGACAACCTGACCGCCTTGGGAAACCGACAGTATTTACAACGAAAATTGGATGTCCTGGATAACCAGCATTTAACGGACTACGGAGTTATTTTTGTTGATATCAATGATTTAAAATACACCAACGATCACTTCGGGCATGAATCCGGGGATCAACTGATTAGAATGGTTGCCAGTGCCATAAAAGAAGCAGTCAGTGTAAGTGGCGGATTTTGCGGTAGAAACGGTGGTGATGAATTTATCGCAGTAATTAGTCCGGAAGAATATTTGGAGAGTGTTTCTAAACAGATTTTGGAAAACCTGGAACTAATCAAGGAAAAGGAAAAGGCAAGATTTCCGGTCAGTATATCCTTGGGAATAGCTACTTATAGTGAGATTTCTGCAGAGATTCGCTTGGAAGGCGAGATTGTCACCACCGGCCTGGTAATCCAAAAAGCGGATCAGAGGATGTATGAAGCAAAAAGTGTATACAAGAAGAGTAAGATAGGAAAAGAATATCTTGAGAATAAGGGAAGAGCATGGTAATGCGGAAATATCCACACTGCCATGCCCTTTTATTCTCCTTTTTTCTTTTCTTCTTCGAGCTTTTTCTCTTTCTCTTTTTCTTTTTTCTTTTTGAGCTCTTTCTCTTCTTTTTGTTTGAATGCGGAATCTTTATCGATTCCTCCAAGTCTAATCATAAAGTCGGACCGTTTTTCCAATTCCTTCTTCTCTTCTTTTTTGCCGTATTTTTCCGTTAAAGTAGGATCTTTGGAAAAGAGATTCGTTCCTAAACCAAGACGTTCCCCCGGAATTTCCACTCCCATAGCAGCTAAAGTAGTTGGAAAGTAATCGAAGGTAGAGTATTCTCGTTCTTTCTTTTCCTCTATCGCAACAGCAGAATTTAAAAAGACGGTATAGACTTTTCTTTGGTAGGACTTTGGTACATTATCACAGAAGTCTCTGTCCATTGTGGGATGATCTCCTGAAATAACGATGGTGGTATTGTCATAAAAATCCTGCTTTTTTATCCAATGCACAAACTCTGTTACCTGCCTCGATGCACAGTTAAATACATTGGCATATTGATTATCAGGATATGTATTTTTGCAAAGTCGGCAGACATAGCCGTCCGGAAAATGAGTATCTACGGTGAGTAAAGTCAGATTAAAGGGCTTCCCTTCCTTTGAAAGACTCAGTAATTCTTCCTTAGCGTAGCTATAAAGCTTTTCATCTTCAAATCCCCAGTTTACCCAGTAATCTCGCGGAAACTTATTCTTTCTTTTCCAATAACTGAAATCCTCTACTTGAACATCGCCGTGATCTTTCATAAAGAGCTCTCGTCCGCCAAAGTAGCCTACAGAGCCTAAAAGGAATTTTTGTGTATAGCCTTCTTCTTTTAAGATATCCTGTATGGAAACCACAGAGGGGAAAAAGCTTTTTTGGCTGTCCATGGAATTTTGCTCTATGGAAATTTTTAATGGAAGCCCCGTACTCTGTCCAAAGATGGCTCCCATGGTCCATGTAGCTCCGGGGAGAGAGATTCCGCCATTTCTTTTTTCTCCTTCTCCGGAAAAATCTTCGCCCTCCAAAGAAAGTTTGCTCATCTCCGGGAGCAGGTTCTCAGGAAAGGCTCCCCCATGCTTCTCGTCCATAAAAGTAAGCTCAGTGGATTCCATATAAATGTAGATTAAATTGCGCTTTTTTTCCGGAAAATGGAGTTCAATTGCTCCGGGGTCCACATAGTTTTCCTCAATAAAGTCGGAGGATTGAATCTGTGAGACAATATAGTTGCCTAGAGAAATACTTTCCCATGCATCGGCAATAGTGAGAATAAAGAAGAAGAGCCCTAAACAGAAACAAAGAAAGAGATAATAGCTCTTAAGCTTAGTCAGTAGAGGAAAAAAAACAGATTCTGCAGCCTTCCACCTTTTGAGCAAAATAAAGAAAGAAAACAGAAGTAAAATAATAACGGAGGACGGCAAGAGAACCGATTGCAAAAAAAGCTGTACCAAATGCCCGTTTGCTCCTCCCATGGGGGCTTTCACATGATATAGAATTTCGTCAACGGTTAATTCGTTCCAGTTTCCAAGCAGGTAATAAAGAGAGAAGTACAGAAAAAAAGAAAAGAAAGTAAATAAAAAAACAAGAGTAGCCAAAATCCACTTTTTTAGTCTGCCCTTTTCCTTTCCTTTCTTCGAAAGAACTTCAGAATCAAGTTCTAAGTATTTATCCTCTTTTATATCCATAATATTTCAAATTCCTTCTGTAGTTATAGCACCGCTCTTAATACTGTATACAGCAGGAACATCATACTTCTTATTCGAAAAACTGTAAAGGGAAGCAGGTAAATCCTACTTCTTTTTTAATAATCTGTAAAAATTCTTGATTTTTTATCTTTAATGACAGTATTATATACGAGTCGAGTCGGTTTTAGAAAAAGAGAAGCGATGTAGGATAAGCTTAGATGGTTTTCAGATATAAAGAGGAGAATAATCCCGATGAAAGTAAAAAGGGAACAGTTGGAATTTTTAAAAAAGTTCAGACACATTGTAGAAATGAAGAATATAGAAAATTGAAAGATATTCCCAGACACGGTAGCACGAATACCTATGCACATAGTATCAGAGTTGCTATGATGGCGTACAGCCTGGCAAAGAAGTGGAATATGGATGCGGAAAGTGCAGGAAAGATTGGCCTGCTCCATGACTTCTGCATGATAGATTATCACAAGGACGATGGTACTGTTCATGACGGAAGGTGGTATTGCTTCTATCATGGAGAGGATGCGATAGAAAACTCCGAGAAACAGAATTTCTACTTAAACCATGTTGAAAAGAGAGCGATTCTGACCCATATGTTTCCGCTGTCCACCCGAATTCCAAACAGTAAACTGGCGTATCTTTTGACACTGTCCGATAAGACGGTAGCCTTACAGGAGTCTTTACAGAATATCGCAATTGCCTTTGCTCACTTGCGGTATCATACCATTTTAAAACAAAGAAAAGCAATGCGGTTTTTGAGAACAATGCTAAGCTTTTCATAAGAAAAGAGGGCTGATTTCAGCCCTCTTTTAATTCTTAACGAGTATCTCTCGCGTAGTGTGCGGTATCTCATTCATATAAGATAATTTCTTTCTCCGAAGATAAAGGAACCTACCCGAATGATTGTTGCCCCTTCTTCTACTGCGACTTCATAATCTCCGCTCATTCCCATGGAAAGCTCCGTCAAGGGAAGAGAGGGAAATGTATTTTGCAGAGAAAGTAAACTCTCCCGTAAGCTTCGAAAAACCGGACGATTTCCTCCGGATTATCTGTGAAAGGAGCGACAGTCATAAGACCCCGTATTTCCAGATGCGAAAGCTTTGCCATTTCTGCAACCTGTTCTTCCAGTTCATGGAGATCTAAACCGGATTTACTTTCCTCCTTTGCAACATTGACTTCAATAAGAATCTTTGCTGTACAGTTCTTCTTCGCAAATTCTTTATCAATCGTTTCTGCAAGAGAGAGAGAATCTACGGAATGGATGAGCACCACCTTGCCCGGAAGGTATTTTACCTTGTTTTTTTGTAAAGTACCAATCATATGAAAGCGGGGAGGACAGTCCTTCATCAGGCTATCTGCCTGCATAAGCTCATACTTATCACGGATTTCCTGAACCTTATTTTCCCCAAAATCCTGTATTCCCAAGGAATAAGCTTCTTGTATTGCGGAATAGGGCTTCGTTTTGGAAACCCCAAGCAGCAAGATATCCCTTTCCGACCTGTTTACGCGGGCAGAGGCAAGACGAATCTTTTCTCTAACGATTTCGATTTCTTTCTTCATGGCATCTTCCTTCTTTATGATTCCTTGTTTAAGGCAAGGATATGATCCACTGCTTTGGGAAGGCCTTCCTCCAGAATATGCTCTGTGATGTGATTTGCTACAGACTTCGTCTCCGGCTTGGCATTACCCATTGCAATTCCTAAGCCGACAGAATCCAGCATTTCTACGTCGTTCCAACCATCTCCGATAGCGGCGACCTCATCCATGGAAATCCCCAAACGATCGATAATTTTTCGGATGCCATGAATCTTAGAAACATCTTTTTTTGCGATATCAAAGGACATGCCATCGGACCAACGAATTAAGTGACAGTCCGGAAGGGCATTCTCTATAAGTGGAACTTGATCCTGGCGTAAGATGGGAATCAGCATAAGCTGTTCATTTTTCTCCGCTTCCGATAAGGGAAGGAGAGGAGGAATACCTGTATGCACATAGGCAAGCGTTCGCAAAAGATCCTCATTAACAAAGTTTGCGTACAGTCTTCTCTCTTCCAAAAAAAGAACGGGAAATGGATGTTCCTCCAGAAGGGAAGTAAGCGTTTGACCATAGAAGCAGGGATGGCTTCTCGTAAAAGCACCTCGCCATATTGTGGATCAAAGTACGGGAGCTCCGCTTCGGGAATATCCATGAGGAACTGATATTCTTTAGGTTTTTTTCCGGGGTTTATAGCGAAATGCGCTTTTGCCCGCTCTTCATTTAGAATATAGCTGTATCCCCCGTCCAAAGTAACAAAGGCATCAAAGTACATGCCGTCCACAAGCCCTTCATTGTGAATTTCCACCCAATGTCTTCCGGTTGCGATGGCGCAGTAGATGCCTGCCTCTCTCGCTTTTTTAATAGCCTGTTTGGTGGTTTCGGGAATGACTCCCGTTTCAAAAGGGCGAAGCGTACCGTCAATATCAAAAAAGATAATTTTAATCATGCTGTAACTTAGCCCTCGTCCCGAATTTCATCACGGTAAGTCTCTGCAGTATTTGCTTTAGTAGAATTTTCTGTAGAGGAGAGGAGATCTTCTTTTTCATTAAAAGGAGCACTGCTTTCTCTTAAGGCACTCACTAAACCGCTCATATTCTGTAGATCGGAGGGAATGATAATCTTTGTGGAGCGACCGTTGGAAACTTTGGTGAAGGCATCTAAGGCACGGATACGGAGAACCGCTTCATCTGCACGAGCTTCTCTAAGTAAGCGAATACCCTCCGCCTCCGCTCTTTGCACGTCTAAAATTGCCTGTGCCTTACCTTCCGCCTCACGAATTTCTTTTTCTTTCTGTGCTTCAGCGGCAAGAATGGTTTTTTGCTTATCGGCTTCCGCATTTAAGATGGCAGCTTGCTATTACCCTCTGCAGTCAATACGGCAGACTGTTTCTTTGCTTCCGCGAGAGTGATAGACTCTCTCTTTTCACGCTCCGCCTTCATCTGCTTCTCCATGGCTTCACGGATGGCATCGGGAGGAAGAATATTCTTTAACTCTACACGGTTTACCTTAATTCCCCAGGGATCGGTAGCCACATCGAGTAAGGAACGCATCTGGGTATTAATTTCGTCACGAGAGGTCAGAGTAGTATCAAGGTCCATGGAACCGATGATATTACGAAGGGTAGTTGCCGTAAGATTTTCAATAGCGGCAATGGGATTTTCCACACCGTAAGCATAAAGCTTCGGATCTGTGATCACGAAGAAGACTACGGAGTCAATTCGCATGGTTACATTATCTTTTGTGATAACGGGCTGAGGCGGGAAATCGGCTACCTGCTCCTTTAAATTGATGCGCTTTGCAATTCTATCCATGAAAGGAATCAGAATATGTACACCCGGTCTCCATACGGAATGAAAACTTCCTAAACGCTCTACTACCATGGCACATGCCTCCGGTACAATCCGGATGGTAGAGAGAAAAATCAAGAGTAATACGACTAATAAGATAATAATTGGCATATGTTTTATCCTTTCTGTTTCTTTCGTCTTCAACGCAAGTGCATGCGCCGAGGAAAAACTTTGTATCTGCTGCTACCTTTTCTTTTGTACATTGTTTGGCCTAGGAGCGGAAAATGCACTATGAAAAGCATCCATGGTTGTGTCGCTTATACCGGCTACTTTTGCTTTTTGCGACAGAGTTCCGGGTGTCGGGCGTGACACAGGGGACGAACCTTTGGCCATGGGATTTACTCTGGCAGAAATAACGGGAGATTTTTTCTCCGCAGTTCTGTTCAGATAGGTTGTTTTTCGTCCATTTCCATGATATTCACAGAAGTCATCAGGCAGGGAATGAGAACGATTGATGTAGACATGATCATCCAAAACCCAAGGCTCTTTCACGAATTTTCTGCATAAGGGGCAGAACCGATTTGTCAATGTAGAATCGCATATGGGACAAATGAGCATGGAACCTCCTCTCTATTATCTGAAATAAAAACTTCCTCCCTATGATAACATGATTTTTCTAATAATAAAATAAATAGAATCAAGAGAGTAGGGACTCCGGCTTTTCTTGAAAGACGCTTTGCAATCTGCTACTATGAAACGGAAAATATACTTAGCTGTTTAAGGCCTTGGAAAAGGAAGGATCAATCATTCATTCATTTGAAGAAGAAAGAAGGAATGTGAAAATGGAGAAGAAAATACTCTATATAAATAAAAAAGATGCCGATAAATTAAGGGGACTGAGAAATCTGGCGCTCCTTCGCAAGGTGAAAATTTTGACTGCATCCGAGGAGGAATTGACAACACTTCCGGAGGAAGCAGAACTTCTAAAATTCATCGGTTTTAATAGTCGTGAAGTAGGAGACTTCCTGGTAGACCTAAGAAAGCTGGGTATCAGAGTGGATTTAAAGTGCATGGAAACGGAGCATAATAAGAACTGGAGTCTTGCAGAGCTTTACAAGGAGCTGGAAGAAGAGCATGAATATATGACTAAAGGAAAAACGGTTCAAAAGGAAGAACAATAATTTATATTTTGTTTCTGTGGGGGCTTTTCTAAGAAATGTTTATCAATAACAAAAATGAGAGGAAATGGAAATGATAGAAGTACAGAATAAGAAGCGGAGCAGCAGAAAAAGACCGCAGAGCTTTGTACGGGAGCTTTTTGAATGGATTAAGATTATTCTCGTGGCGGGAATTGCCGCATTTTTATTGAATAACTTCGTAATTGCCAATTCCACGATTCCCACAGGCTCTATGGAAAATACCATCATGGCGGGAAGTCGGGTATTCGGATCCCGCCTGGTATATCGCTTTGGAGAAGTAAAGCGAAAAGACATTGCTATTTTCCTCTATGGATATAAGTGTAGAAATGACGGGCAGACCTATAGAGAGACGGACAACGGCACCTGTCCTCTTTGTGGGAGGGAAGATAAGCGGAACCAGCCTGTCTATTATGTGAAGCGTGTTATAGGCATGCCGGGAGACCATGTTGAAATTAAGAAAACAGGAGAGGTAGATGCAAGCTATATTACAAAATTGAATGTGCGTTCCGCTACCGGAAAGATTCCTGTAGGAACAGTTTATGTGAACGGAGAGGAGATAAAGGAAGCCTATCTTCCTGAGCCGATGATTGTAGACGGAAATCAATTTCCGGAGATTGATGTTACTGTCCCGGATAATTGTTATTTTATGATGGGAGACAATCGAAACAACTCTGCCGACGCACGTTTTTGGGGCGAAAACCAATTTGTAAAAAGAGAAAAAATGCTTGCGAAAGTCTATATTTGCTATTGGCCGCTGGATCGCTTCGGAGCTGTAAAGTAAGCTTGATTCAGAATACGTTTTTTCTTAATACTTAAAGGAAAGAAAAAGATAGAAACTTTTCACATTTTCAACACAAGAAGGAGCTAAGGTATAAAGTGTTTTTTTGTTCCTAATAGCAGTGCTACAATGGTAAGGCACTTTTGAATAGAATCCGTCTTGCTGAGAAGTGATTCAATATGAAGGAGGAAAAGGTTTATGGGAAAGACAGAAGGACAAAAATTGGAAGAAAAGTTATTCTTCAAGCCAAAGCATATTGCCAAGGACAACCCGAAGGATATCGAGAAGGCCATGGCATTTGCGGAAGGCTATAAGACTTTTTTGGATCATTCCAAAATTGAGAGAGAATGTGTCAGCTACAGTGTAGCTTTGGCAGAAAAGGCCGGATATAAGCCCTTTACTCGTGGTATAAAGCCAAGACCGGAGATAAGTTTTACTATGTAAATAGAGGAAAGAATCTGTATCTTGTAACCATCGGTAAGAAGCCTTTAAATGAGGGTATTCATTTTAATATTGCGCATATCGACTCTCCGAGAATCGACTTAAAGCCGAATCCACTTTATGAGACGGATGAGCTTGCATACTTTAAGACCCATTATTATGGCGGAATCAAGAAGTACCAGTGGACAACCATTCCACTTGCTCTTCACGGCAGAATTATGCTTGCCGACGGCAAGGCCATTGATGTGGATTTCGGAGAGAAGCCGGGTGACCCGGTACTCGTTATCACCGACCTCTTACCGCACCTGGGTAGAGCACAAGGTGAAAGAAAGCTAAATGAAGGTATCAAGGGAGAAGAGTTGAATATCCTTTTGGGATCTCTTCCGGTTGATGATAAGGAAGTAAAGGAAGCATTTAAGCTAAGAGTTTTATCCATTTTACATGATCAGTACGGTATTACCGAGAAAGATTTTATGCGTTCCGAGCTGACTCTTGTACCTGCGCAGAAGGCCGTTGATGTTGGCTTGGACAGCTCTATGGTCGGTGCATACGGACAGGACGATAAGGTTTGTGCTTATACAGCGCTTATGGCAGAGTTCGACTGCAAGAAACCGGAGTACACTTCTTTAACCGCATTGGTGGACAAGGAAGAAATCGGATCTACCGGAAATACCGGAATGGAGTCGGATGCTTTACTTCATTTTGTAGAGGACCTCGCTGAGTGTGAGGGAGAGAGAGTAAGAGATATCCTTCGGAATTCTATCTGCCTCTCCTCTGACGTAAATGCAGCTTATGATCCAACTTTCCCGGATGTCTATGAGAAGCAGAACTCATCCTTCTTTAACCACGGACCGGTGCTTACCAAGTATACCGGTGTAAGAGGTAAAGGCGGTTCCAACGACGCTTCCGCGGAGACTATGCAGAAGGTTATCGGCTATATGGAAGATGCCGGTGTAGCTTGGCAGGTTGGAGAACTTGGTAAGGTAGATGAAGGCGGCGGAGGAACTATCGCGATGTTCATGGGCAATATGGATGTGGATACCGTAGACCTCGGTGTAGCAGTCCTTTCCATGCATGCACCTTTCGAACTTACAGCGAAACTCGATGTATATTATACCTATAGAGCATTTTTAGCATTTAACAAGTAATTTGCGGTTTATAAGCCGTAAAAATAAAAGCAGGAGAAGAGACGAGAGGAAAATATGGGATTTTCCTCTCTCCTTTTTCAAAAAAAAATAGAGTAAGGAGTATTATGAGAAAAAAGAAGATTTTTGCTGTGGCAGCGATTATGGCTATGGCAGTATTTGCAGCAGCTTGCGGAAAGAAGGCAGAGGACAGCACCAAGGCTGCCACTGCTTCCGAATCGGAGATTTCGGAAAATGAGGCCAGCCCCTCCACCTTGACGGCGGATAGTCCGGAGATTCAGGAATTGGAAAATATGACTGTACCGGATGAGCCGAAGGTTTCCGAGATGGGTAAGATTACCCTTCCGGATTTATCTACGATTTCCGTTACCGTTGCTCCGATGGAGAATGTAACACAGGAAGAGGTGGATACTGCTATTAGTCAGGTATTGGCGGAGAATCTCACAACCGTTGATGAAGCGTCCAAGGAAGGCGATACGGTAAACATTGACTACAGCGGTTCCATTGACGGCGTAAAATTTGATGGCGGAACAGCGGAGAAGCAGGATTTGAAACTGGGATCCGGACAGTTTATTCCGGGCTTTGAAGACCAACTTATCGGTAAGAAGGCAGGGGAAACCGTAACCGTAAAGGTGACTTTCCCGGAGCAATATGGCAATACCGACTTGGCAGGAAAGGCTGCAGAGTTCGAGGTTAAAGTGAATGAAGTAAAGCGCGAGTCGGAGCTTACGGATGAGTGGGTAAAGAACTACGAAGGGACCAAAGCGGAAACAGTAGCTGCTTACCGAGACCAAATCAGAGAACAGTTGCAAAACAGAAAGGCATTCAGCTATCACTCTGCAATACAGGATCAGGCAATCCAGCAGATTTCTGATAAACAGAAGTAGAGCTTTCCAAGAAGTTCTTAGACTATGCGAAGGCTTATATTTTAAATGCCCAGTTAAGCCAGTATAAGCAGTATGGCATGAGTGCGGCCGATGTAGTCAATATGTCCGGAAAGACAGTGGAGCAGTTCAAGGAAGATGCTTATGCCAATGCGGAAGCCTATGCAAAACAGCTTTTCATCATGAGAAAGCTCGCTGAGGAGCAAAATATTCGTGCAACAGATGAACTTTTGGATAATCTTGCCAAGGCAGAATCCTCTCTTACGGGAGAAGAGACCAACCGCATTAAGTTAATTGAGCAGTATGGTAAGGAGCTTGTCGAAGAGGCAGCTATCCGAAATGCGGTAATGGAATACGTTGAGTCTCAAATTAAGGTTACAGAAGAAGAGCTCCCCTTTGAAACCCAGATGGATTTAGGTAAGAACAGTGGAAGTAACACTGCGGAAAGCAGCACAGAAGAGACCACAGAAGCTGCACATTAAACATCGCACGCTTTGTGAGCAGTGCACATGAAGAAAAAAGCCCCTTTAGTGGTATTGCACTAAAGGAGCTTTTTTCGTTTATCAAGTAAGTTGAATCAGTAAAACTGCATACTTCATGCTAAAAATATCATAGCTAAACTTTTACACTATAGTCTGCTATTTAGTCTAAACTTGTAACCACTTCTATGCTGTCCGGTAAAATCTCCGCATTTACTATGGGATTTCCGGAGAGCTTTACTTTCTTTAAGTTCGGGAAATTCCGAAGGGCGGAGACATCGGAGATGTAATTGTCCGAAATATCCAGCTCTTCCAAAGTGGAAAGCCCCTCAATACAATCCAGATTTTCCAGATTATTTCTACTAATGTAGAGCTTTTTCACCGCCTTAAAGTGGGAAAGATAGGCCTTGGCATTCGGGTAGAAGTTTCGGGAATCATCGTCCAGATTATGAATATCTGTTCGAGATAGTTGCAATACCTCTACAGTATGGTCATCTTCCACCTTGGATAAGGAGAGAGGCAGCTCGGGATTATCGGAAGTACTGGTGCTGTTTAAGTCCTTAGGAAGAAAATACATCTCCTTCACACCGGTATTGGAGAGAGCTAAGCTGTAGTTCTGATAGCCGTCCATAGGGGTGTCACGGAAAATAAGTTTTTCCAAGGCGGGAAGTTCCCGTAAAACAGGGCCCAGAGAGGGACCGACCTCTCCAATAATGCCATTTCCGATAATCGTTAACTCGCTTAAGGCATTCATGCCGCGAAGGGAGTCTGCTTCATATTCTCCGGACTGATTATGGATGATCAAGGACTTAATGGAGGACATATTGGAAATGCTCTTTAAATCAACGGTGTAAATTTCAGCCTCTTCCAAAGCGGATAAGCCGTGTAAATCGGGGATATCATAATTATGGTATCCGAAGCCTAATTTCTGTAAGGAAGAAAGGCTTGCTAAAGCATCGGTGTTTGTTAAATCGCTACAATCTATATATAGGCTGTTTAGAGATTGCAGATTTCGTAAGCCCTCCAGAGAAAGAATCGGGAGATCCTCCAGGTGGAGAGACTTTAACTTCGGCATATTCTGTGCAAATTGCAAATCCTTTAAGTTGATAATCTGGCGAAGATTCAGCGTTTCAATCTGCGGCATACCGGACAGGACACTGACATTTTCCACGCCCTGCTCATAGTCTCCGTAAATCTCCAGTGTCTTACACTGACTTAAAGAGGAAAGCGGGGAGAGGTCCAGTGGGGTATTTCTATTACCTCCTATCTGTAAAGCCAGTAACTCAAGCTGCGGGAAAAAGCTAAGGGGGCTGATTCCCGGCTCAAAATCACTGTCCACATTAACAGCCAGTTCTCTAAGAGAAGAAAAGGCCTTGTAAATATCGGCAGGATCTTCCTCTTCTTCCCCATAGCGGTAGGAGGAATCCTCAGTAAGATAGACACCGTAGAGCCCGAGAATCTGCTCGGGATTGGCAACGAGGTTTTTGATTTCTTTAAAGCTCCTGGAACCTATGGTCAAATATTGCAAATTCGTAAGAGATTTTAAGTCATCGCTATATCCGTCGTCATAGGAAAAGCGAAGATTATAGTCAGAGGAAAGACTTACAAGACCGATAAAGGGCTGTAAATCCTCTTCATTAAGATAGTCGTCTCCACTCAAGTAGACTGTCTTTGGTGAAACGGCCTTTCCTGACTCGTCTACAGACTTGGAATAATCAAAGCGCCATTTATCCTGTCCGTCGGAAGGATCCTTACTCCTTCTAAGTGCAAGGTACTGTAAGGATGCATAGTCCTCTGCCGTAATGTCTGAAAACGGCTTGGAAAAGGCTACTTCGGAGAAGCTCTTCATGACTTCCTCTTCCGGTGCACTGCGATAGCTTTCACTGCTGCTTATCGTCGAATAAGAACGATAGCGGAGAAGGGGAAGAATAATCGCAAAGAGAAAGGTAGAGGCAAGAATACCGATAGCGATTACGATGGCGACCACATTCAGCTCCTTCGATTCACTACGCACGGTAGCGCTTGGCCTATTGTAGTTCACTTCCTTTATATTAAAATTCTGGGTAATGTTCGGCTTATGCGGTTCGATGTATACCTTGGTATTACAAAATTTACAGCTGACGAAGCCTTCCTTCATTCCCTCCGGAATATCAAGCTGGCCGTGGCAATTGGGGCATTCCATTTTTGTGACAGTCATAGTCTTTCCTCTTTATCTGATTGATATTGGTTTTATCTCATCTTTATAAAACCTGTTTCCCTAAGCAGCTCCGTTAGATGTCAATATTTTATGAAGTCACTTTGAGAAGATTATTCTATTAAAACAACTCTTCTAGTTTACAATATTAACAGGGGAATATTCAAGAGGAAGGAAAAGATTGTGGATTTTACGAAGATAGGGTAAAATGCTTCTGTTTATAAAGAGCGTTATAAAAATTGCATTTCAAGGAATAGGAGAAAATATGAATATACTGATAGGCTATGATCGTTGCTCAACCTGTAAGAAGGCGGAGGACTTTTTAAAGGCAGAGGGAGTTTCTTTCCGGAAGCGCCCGATAAAGGAAGAGAAGCTTAGTGCCAAGGAAATTCACGAAATGCGGGAGCGCTCCGGCCTTCCTTTAAAACGTTTTTTCAATACCAGCGGACTTGTATATAAAGCTCTGGAGTTAAAGGATAAGCTCCCAAGCATGACAGAAGAGGAACAGGAAGCGGTTCTTGCAACGGATGGGATGCTGGTAAAGAGACCGATTTTCTTATATGGAGACAAGGTTCTTGTGGGGTTTAAAGAGAAGGAGTGGCTGGAGGCAATCAAATAAGTCCGGCGAAATATGGCCTTCCTCGGATAATCAAGCAGATGGACTATACATAAGCGTAAGGAAGACCTGTTTGAAAAAAAGAAAATTTTGGGAGGATTAGAAATGACAACGCAAACCATCATTATCATTGCCGTAGTAGCAGTAGTGTGGGCAGTAGCCTTCACCATAATGCTTTCTATGGGAAAAAAAGAGAAAAACAGTGAGAAGAAGTTTCATGAGGACAACAGGGATAAGGGAGTTATTCACATTTACGGGAAGCAAATCAAGGTAGACGGAAGCGGTCTTGTCAATGTGCCCTTCACTACAGGAAAGGACTTGGAAACCATCGTGGCCTTGACACCCGGACAGCACTCCATTGAAGCAATTTTTTTGAAACGACTGAAAATGTAGGCACGAAGACCGGGAATGTCAGAACGGAAAAAGCTCGGCTTTGATCTTTCCGTAGAGGCCGGACACAGCTATTCCGCTGCATTGTATTTCTACTCTGCCGAGGAGAGAAAAACTATTATAAAGGGGCAGACAGGACAAGCCATTTTGGAAATTCCGCTCACGATTCTCGAAGGCAGCGATTCTATAAAGGCATATATCGTTGTCTATAGAGAAGGCTAAAAAGAGCCTTTGAAAGATTAAGATGAAAAAAAGAACACCTACCTGGATGAAAACGGAAATTGTCATTGGGAAATCAAGCACTATTCTCCCAATCCTATTTCGGCTTTGTTTGTTTTGCTGCTTTTCGCCGGGCTTTTTCTCTTCTTTTACGCACACGTGGGATGGGACAGCAGCCTTTGGTTTATCTTTGTACTACTTCTCCTTTGCAGTTTTGTTGCTCTTCGGGAGCTTTATAAGTTTTTCTTCCAATCCTATATTGTGGAAGCCGTATTTTATGAAGAGGAAATAGTGCTACACTATCGAAAAGGAGAAAGCCGGAGCATTCCCTATACGGGAATCGGCTTCGTGGATTTTCAGCTACACGACGGAGTAGGGAGCAGAGTTCGTTTTTACCCTCATTTTACTTTCTATAAGAAAAACAGTACCTCCAAGATTCTGGACTCGATTTATAAATGGGACTATTTATTGTTTACAGGAGAGTTGTATTCTTTCGAGGATTATCTTAGAATCAAAAACTGCCTGGCGGAAAAAGAAAAGCATGTCTTCGAGCCTCGGGAAACAGAGGAGTGCTTTAAGAGGAGTAGACTGACAAGAAGAGCACGGAGGGACGCCGGAGTTTAAATCTAAACGGGACATCTCAGGCTTTGCAAGTGATACCCAACGAGATATCGCACGCTTTGCGCACGATACTCGTTATGAAGCGGATGATACAGCCGAAGCACTTGCAACAAAGACTTCTACAACAAGCACTACTTACTATGCAGATGCAAATGGGAATATAAAAAAAGATCCCAAAGAAAAAGCGAAGGTCCGGGCCTTCGCTTTTTGAATGCGGAATTTCTCTATTATGAAATACAAATATTCAATAATTAGTAAAAAGCTCCGTAATATAAAAAGTTTTTTTCTGTATTTTAAATAAAAACTATTGAATATAAGAAAGTTTTTTTGTATCATCACATATAATATAAATCAAAAGTATAGCCTTGAAAGTGCATAAAGCTTACCACAGATGCATTTGGATATCATGGAGCAAATGGCTAAATTCCTAAATAACTAAATAGTTAAGCCATTAGGCAAGCAAATAGGGAAATAGCGTAACAGCATATAGGAGCAAAGAAGATATGGAAGAAAAAGATAGAGTGCCTCGCCCGCAATATTTACAGGTATTGAAAAAGTATAAAGATATTCCGTTGGTAAAGATTCTGGTGGGAATTCGTCGATGCGGAAAATCCACCATTCTGGAAATGCTGAAAGAAGATTTGCAGGACAGCGGAATAAAAGAAGACCATATTATCAGCTTGCGATACACTATAGAAAGCCTGGACGAAGAAATGAGCAGTCAGGATATGCTCCATAGCATCAAAAAGCGAATGAAAGATAAGGAACGGTATTACCTTTTACTGGATGAGGTACAGGAAGTAAATAACTGGGAAAAAGCGGTGAACCATCTTTTGGAAGAAGAAAATACAGATATTTATGTGACGGGATCGAATTCCAAGCTGCTTTCTTCTGAAATCTCCAGCTATCTGACAGGACGATATGTCTCTATACCGGTTTATACCCTTTCTTTTGCGGAATATTTGGACTTTAAAAAAGAGGACTCTCGCTCCAAAAAAGAAATATTTACGGAATACCTTCGCATGGGGGGATTTCCTCTTGTTGCTCGTAGTCAATTTGATGAAAAATCAGCCTATCAGATAGTGGAAGGGATCTATACATCCGTCATCAGCAATGATATTACAAGAAGATACCATATTACAAACTTTGATTTGTTTCACCGGGTTGTTAAATTTGTTGTGGAAAATGTGGGCAAAACCTTTTCTGCAAATGCCATTGCAAAGTTTTTAAAAAGTGAGGGACGCTCCTTATCTATTGAGCTGATATACAATTACTTAGCGTTTCTGGAAAAAGCCTTTATTATCTACCGATGTCAGAGGTATGATTTGCAGGGGAAATCCGTTTTAAAAACACAGGAAAAATTTTATCTTGCGGATCCTTCTTTGAAATACTGCATCATGGGATTTAATCCAAAATCTATTGCCGCCATGCTGGAAAACCTGGTGTATTTTGAACTTAGAAGAAGAGGATATGATGTATATATAGGGAAAAATGAGACGAAGGAAATAGATTTTGTCGCGGTAAAGAGGGATGAACGAATCTATGTACAGGTATGCCGTACCTTACCGGAGGATTCAGACCGGGAGCTTGCCAATCTCTTGGAATTGAAAGACCATTATCCTAAGTATGTGGTAACACTGGATGAACTTGCAGGAGGAAATTTGAATGGAGTAAAGATTGTTCATTTGGTGGACTTCCTCTTAAGTTATGAATACTAAAAAACATAGAAGGCTAAATGAGATATCGCAGGCTTTACAAGCGATATCTCATTTTTAGGTACAGGGAAACTAAATCTTTGTTCTAAAGGAATTGACAATGCCGCGTATTGCACCGTAGCCCACTCCGGCTACAGGCCAGACAATCCAGCTAATGTCCCAACGCCGGGTAATAAAACTGTAGCCCAGATAGATCGCTGTTACCGAGCACCAGTAAATTTGCCCGACGGTTTCATTTTTATGCTCGTCCATCTTTTTCTCCCTTCTATACTCTCCATGTTCTAAAAGCATATTCATGGCATCCCAAATAATATTCGTCTTAACAATCAGAAACACGCCAACGGCCACAAAAAGCAGAAGGAAAGGCACTGCAAGAGCGGTGTGGAGATCATCTTCTCCAAAAAGAATCATACTGATGAAAATAGGGCTTACCGCAATGATGCAAAGAAAAATGCCTAAAATCATCTGGGAAGTATAGGTCCCCTGGAAACGGGATTTTTTCTCCTGTACCATACCGTTCACCCCGTAAGCGGTGTTCAGAAGCTCTTTTTCCATATAATGGAATCGATCTCCTTCAATGGAGCTTTTGATAAATAAGGCTACTCCTACTCCTGCCAAAAGGAAGAGGAAGAGCACACCAATCCCGACTGCTTTTCCCTCTGATAGAGAAAGAAGAGAGCTTTCCTGAAGAGTGCTTAAAACAATCAATAGGCTGGGGGAAAGGATACAAAGCAATACGCCCAGAGCAATTTGAGAAGCTGCTTGATACTTGTGTTCCAAAAAGGCATTGGCCTCCTCCATGGAAACGGGAACTTCTTTAAAGGAAGAGTCCGTATCAACCTTTGGGGCTTCTCCCGGGATGTCTAACTCTATCTCATCCTTTAAGAGATAATCCGTGCTTACGGAAAAAACCTCGGATAACTTCAAAATCTTATTCATATCCGGAACGGACTGGGCGCCCTCCCATTTGGAAATGGACTGTCTGCTGACCTCCAGCTTCTCTGCGAGATCTTCTTGGGACCAGCCGTTTTTCTTTCTTAATTCAATAATCTTGTCTGCAAGTATCATACTCTACTCCTTTTATGATGCTGTGTTTGAGCCGCTGCACTTTCTTCTTAATAGCTTTTTTGCGTCTGCCTTTTTGTGACGAGTGTATTCTATAAGATAGGAAAGAATCTTCGCTTTGGAAAATGCTCTTGCTCATTCCGTCTTTACAGCTCCCATACTAGCGAAAATCCCGGTTGCAGAGAAGAAAGCGAGCTTGTCAATTTGACAACCGAGGGTTGCAAAGCCTTGATTTCAAGGCGATTCTATTCTTGCATTTGCTTTTCCAAAAAAGAAATGGCCTCACTGTAGCTCATGGCGGAAGTCTCTTTTTTTTGCTCCTCGCCGAAATTACTGATTAAGCTTTTCGGAGTTTCTTCCTCAATTCTTTTTTTAAAAGCGTAGTAGTCCGTCTTCTCTACAGGCTTATCATAGAGGATAAATTCTTCATCGGAACGTTGCGGAGAAGTGGCATCATTTTCAAAACTCTTTTCCGGATCATAGCTGTAGCTTGCCTGCTTGTCCCATTCCAAGGGGAAGCTGGCGGATGCAGGAAGAAGGTAAAGTACTTCCATGTCCTTCGCATCGAATTCACATTGCTCAAGATAAAGTCGCTTATCCTTTTTTGTCAGGAAAATATTGTAAACGGCACCGCCACCCACCTGATAATCCAGATTTTCCTTCTTCGCAATTTCCACAGTCTTTCCGTCTTGGAAGCTGTAAATGTGGAGGTTTGCATGGATGGCATTTCCCTCCTCATCGTATTGACTTCCGTCTATAAAAAGAAGTTCCGGCGTACTGTCTCCGTAAACATCGGCAATGGCAATTCCCTTTGTTTTCATCTTAAGATGTCTCCCCACGGGATTTTCTTCGTAAATCTGCCAGGTATAAGCTTCAATGTCTTTTTGCTTTTCTTTTAAGAGGGTTAAATAGGCGGTGTAGACAGCTTTTGGATCAGTTGCTTCGGGAGTTGTATTCTCGGAACTTGTTTCCACTTCGTTTACCCCTTTTTCTTTGTCGGATTTTGTCGCTTCGACCTGTGTTTCAGAGGGCGATTGGCTATTTTTCTCCACAGAGGCAGTGTTTCTGCTCCGACTCATCACAAGATAAACAATGGCAATGATGAAAAGACTGATGATGGTGGACTTATGAATTTTCATGATGTATTCCTTTCTTTATTTCCTATATACAGTATCACAAAGCAGAGAAAAGATATAGAAAGCTCCATTTTCATATTCTTACGATTTTATTTTATCCTTTTTATAGTTTACTCTTGCAAAAACCAATCTTCTCTGTATTATAAAAATGAAATAATAATGAAACTTTATGATTAAAATGAAATAAAAATGAAACTAAAATAAAAAAAGGAGAGAGTGATGTATAGTAGAGAGAAATTAAAAAAATTACGGGAAGATAGAGGACTAACACAATATGAATTGGCGAAAATTGCCGAAATCTCGGTAGTTACCCTTAATAAAATTGAATCATCAGACTCAGCCAAGCCTTTTGCAAAAACATTAAATAAAATTGCAAGGGCATTGGGAGTAGGCATAGATGAGCTAAGTGAATCTGAAGGAAAGAGCAGTCCGGATGTATTTTCCGAAATAAATGCAGTCCTTCATAGTAGAGCCAAGGTTATTACAGACCTTATGAAAATAGATTCTTTTATGTTTGCTTACATCCAAAAGCAATTGGATATCTTTAGAAGAGATTTATGCCAATTTTTTGGAATCTCGGATTCTATTTTATTGGAGGCGGTACTTTTTTCAGGAGCATCGTGGTCACGCCCCGGAAATACTACCCATGAAAGCCATTTTCCTGAAGTGCTGGGAGACTTATTGGCACTGCAGGGCATTTCCATTCCTGTAGATAGAAAGAATATTATTATAGATACGGAAGACAAAATTGAAGAATATGCCAAAGCAAGATGCGTGTACGGGATTTGTAAGGTTTGTAATAAGAGGGGAGAGCTACTTAGAATAGGGCAAACGATAGATTTACCGACTCGTTTTCACAAACATATTTCAAAACTAAAAAAGGAAGAATATCCTTCGATGAAGAAATATTTAAAAGGTACAGATCGGTTCGGAATAGATTATTATTTTGTTTTATTGGCGCTTGAACCCGAAAAGTTGAGCGGATTACAATCAGCTACATGGAGATACTATGCGGAAACAAAATTAATTCTGGAGAAAAAAACATATTTAAAGGGGAATAGTCATAAAGGAAAAGCAATTGTTACCGGAGATAATCTAATTCCGGAACATGTGCAGAAAGAAATGCTTAAATATTATCACAATATTGAATTATAATTCTTAATGACTATCGCTTCTTGCCGCTATAACGGAGAGTTTTATTTGTCTGGACGAAAGGGAACGACAGGATTCTGCACCCTATTCACTTAAGGCATGGGACTCGGATATACGATTGGCGGAACAATTACCCTTCTGGCAGGCTTTGTTCTGATTTTAGCTAGGCAGAAAGCGCTTTGCAGAATCTATGAACCGGAGGAGGAAAGAAGTTTAACTTAGCAATGAAAATACCTTTGAACTGCCTAGCGGGAATATCCTGATAGATTTTACAATTTTTGGAGCTTCATCATCTCTCTTTAAGAGAGTTGTTTTTTATAAAAATTTAAAATAAATTCTTGGGTACATAGAAAAATTCAATTTCTATCTCGGTCGCCATAGGCGTATACTTTCCCCGTTACAGTTTTAAAAGAGTGGCTTAAGGAGGAAAAAATGAAAAAAAGCTTAAAATTGCTGTTGCTCTTGGGAACAGTAGGAATACTGATGGCTGCCTGCGGAAATAAAGCAGCAAGTAATGTAGAAACCACTGCAAAGGGAACGGAGCAGAGCACGGAATCTGTTGCTGCGACAGAGAAGAGCTCTGAGAAGGAGACGGAAAAGGCGGAAGCTTCCGAAAAGAAGGTGGTAGAGGGAGCGGTGAATAATACCGTAGACTTATCCAAGTATGAAAAGGGAAAGAAGGTTCGTCTTTGGATTCCTGTGCCACATAGCAGTGAGTATCAGACTGTTGAGGACGTAAAGTATGATGCCGGAAATGCTAAGGCGGAAATGAACACAGATGACTGGGGCAATCAGATGCTTTATGTGGAATGGGATGAAAATGCCGAGCCTGCCGATAGAGTGGTAAAGCTGGATTTACAGGTAAAGAGAGAAGAAATCATTAGCCCTGAATTAAAGGAAGATGAAAATGCGGAGCTTCCTGAGGATGTGAAGAAGTATCTGGAGCCTTCCAAGAATCTTCCCTTAAATGATCAGGTGAAGAACAAGGCTGCAGAAGTTACCGAAGGAAAAACTACGGATTTAGAGAAGGCCAGAGCTATCTATGACTGGGTTATTGCCAACATGAATCGTGATGAGAGTGTAAAAGGCTGCGGAGAAGGAGATGTTTGTGCACTTTTAGACACAACTATGTCCGGAATGTACCGATATCAACTCCATGTTTGTAGCTCTTTGCCGTGCATCCGGAATTCCTGCCAGAGAGCATTTCGGAATCCGTATCAATGCAGAGGATATCACTAAGAACCAGCATTGCTGGACTGAATTTTACTTAAAGGGCACAGGCTGGGTTTCCGCAGATGCAGCAGATGTATTAAAGGCTGTTTTAAAGAACAACTGGACAAAGGATCAGGCTGAAACCAAGGAGAAGCAGGAGTACTACTTCGGAAACTGTGATGCGGAGAGAATAATTTTGTCTGATGGAAGAGACCTCACTTTAAGTCCTGCTCAGGATGGAGAGGCTTTAAATGATTTCGGCTATCCTTATGCAGAGGTTGATGGAGTAAAGCTCGATAACTACACCCCGGATGAATTTGTTTATACCTACAGCTTTGCGAAGAAGGCATAATCGGAAATGAAGAATACTTTGCAGTAACTATTCTGTATCACCATTTATTTATGAGAAGAGCACTTTGCATGTTGCAGAGTGCTTTTTTCGTGTCTCTTTGTGTCTCCTGTAGTATAAAGGGTGAAAGTCCCTAATCTGCCATGATAGTGGCAAGGGTATAGATGAAGATAACTGCGCATAATCATAAAATAATAAAATGTTATACTTGCGCATAATCAAAAATTCCAATATAATGTGCGTATAATCAAAGAAATACCATATATAAACACTGCGCATAATCAAAAAATCCACCCAATGAGGTAGATTGTAACTGTGAGGAGAATCGGATGATTTTAAAAAGAAAAATCTATAGTAAATTATTGGAGTGGAAAAATGGCTGCGGTGGAACAAAAGCGATAATGCTGGAGGGCGCCAGGCGTATTGGCAAATCTACAATTGTTGAAGAATTTGCAAAGAAAGAATATGAATCGTATATTCTTATAGATTTTGCAAAGAAGGATAAAGTTGTAGAAGAATACTTCAATCAATACCTGAATACGCTTGATGATTTATTCATGCTGCTTAGCACCTACTATGGGGTTCATCTTATCAAAAGAAAATCCGTGCTGATTTTTGATGAAGTACAGATGTTTCCACAAGCAAGAGCCGCAATAAAGTATCTTGTTGCTGACGGTAGATACGATTATATAGAAACTGGCTCATTGATATCCATCAAGGAAATGTTAAGGATATTGTAATTCCCTCAGAGGAGAGAAGCATTACCATGTATCCGCTTGATTTTGAGGAATTTGCCTGGGCGCTGGGAGAAGAACAGCTTTTAAATTATATAAAAAGATGTTTTGAAAAGCGGGAGCCTTTGGAAAGAGGTATGCATAATAATGCAATGATGCTTTTTAAGCAGTATATGCTAGTGGGTGGTATGCCAAAACCGCTTATCATTTACATTGAAAATAAAAAAAACTTCAGTTTAGTGGATGCTGAAAAACGGGATATTTTGAAATTGTATCGTAATGATATTATGAAGATTAAGGCACAGTATCGTGGCAAGGTTTTGGCGATTTTTGATCAAATACCCGGATTATTGTCACAGCATGAGAAACGTGTCGTATTCAAAAATATACAGGAAGGCAGTTATGCGGATCGATATAGTGAAACTTTTTTTTGGCTGTCCGATTCTATGATTTCAAACGAGTGTTTTTTGTGTAATGATCCCAATGTTGGCCTCTCAATCAATGAAGAACGAACTTATGTAAAGTGCTATATGGGGGATACAGGACTTTTGCTCAGTCATGCATTTGATGAAAACGAGTTGTTAGAGAGTGAGGTATATGCACAGATTCTAAATGATAAACTATCTATTAATGAGGGAATGTTATATGAGAATGTCATAGCGCAGATGCTTGTGGCAAATGGACATAAATTGTACTTTTATACTCATTATTCACTGGGAAAACACCGTAATGATATAGAAATTGATTTCATTATATCCAATAACAGTAAGTTGAAATATAAAATGTATCCTATAGAGGTAAAGTCAGGGAAAAAGTATTCTACAGCTTCTCTCAATAGATTTAATGAAAAATATAAAGCAAGAATAGGGGAGAGTTATATTATTCACCCAAGAAATCTGGTCATGAAAGATGGAATAGTGTGTATACCGGCGTATATGACCTTCTGTTTATAAAAGTCAAATAAGTTACGCTCCGATAGAAAAGGAGCCCGTCTGCTGAGAATATTTGCGTATCAGATACGATTGTAAGGCCAAGAAACTCTACACTTATGAGAGTCTTTTTGAATATGGGTCTTACAGAGTATACTGGGCATAAATATTGATAAGTAATTCGAAAAAAACGGCTGAGGAGATGACTATAGAAAATAGAATCCACGGCATTTTAGGAGGAAAAACACTATGTTAAAAATCTGTTTCGTCTGCCATGGCAATATCTGCCGAAGCCCCATGGCGGAATTTATCTTTAAAAGAATCGTGGAGGAGAATGGAAGAACAGAAGACTTTCTCGTAGTCTCTAAAGCGACTTCCACGGAAGAAATCTATCGCGGGCAGGGTAATCCCGTCTATCCTCCTGTACGGGAGATTCTGGAAAGACTTGGAATAGACTGTAGCAAAAAAAGAGCCTGCCAATTACAGAAAGAAGACTACGAAAAATACGATTGTTTTATCGGGATGGACGAGCGAAACCGCGAGAATATGAAACGCATTTTCGGAGGCGACCCGGAAAAGAAAGTTTCTCTTCTTGGAGATTATACCGGCCATCCTCATCTTATTGCAGACCCATGGTACAGCGGAGAATTCCAAGCCTGCTATGAAGAGATTCTAGAGGGCTGTGAGGGATTTTGGAAAAAAGTAAAAATGGAGTAATATAGAAAAAGAAAAGCGCCAGAAATGCGCAAGAGAAAATGGAATGGAAAATCGCAAAATACGGAATAGAAAATCGCACTGGAATAGCATAATGGAAAAGTACAACGGAGGAGGCATTCAAATGGAAAACAATCAAAATAATAAGGAGAAGCAAGGAGAAAGTCGGCGCTATCTTATTGTAGTAGATATGCAAAAGGACTTTATTGACGGTTCTCTTGGTACGGAAGAAGCACAGGGGATTGTAGAAAAAGTAAAAGAGAAGATTCTGTCCTACCCAAAGGACATGGTCTATGCCACGCTGGACACGCATGGAGAGGACTATCTATCCACGCAGGAGGGGAAAATGCTTCCCGTGCCGCACTGTATAAAGGGGACTGAAGGCTGGGCACTTCATCCGGCACTTAAAGAACTCATTCTTCCGGATCATTTCTTTGAAAAGGGAAGCTTCGGAAGCCTCCGATTAGCGGAATCCATGCGGGAACTTTTCAGGCAGCAGGACAGTATGGAGGGAGCTTCCATAGAGCTCGTCGGTCTATGCACGGATATTTGTGTGGTATCGAATGCCCTTTTATTGAAGGCTTTTCTTCCGGAGGTGCATATTTCCGTGGACAGCAGCTGCTGTGCCGGCGTGACGAAGGAGAAGCATTTGGCCGCACTGGAAACTTTGCGCTCTTGTCAGATAGAGGTATCATAATATAGAAAAGAGAACTTTCGGGTTTTCTACTGTGGAAGAATTGCAGTAGAGAAAAGCCGAAAGTTTTTTCTTGACAGCAATACTTTAGTATAGTAATGTGTTATCACGTTAAACAAACAAAGAGAATGGTTTTTTAACAGAATAAACCGCAAAAACTATAAAACAGGGCAAAGCCAAAAACAACGATAATTGAAAACCGGCAGAACCGTAAACCAACAAAATGACTGCAAACCAACAGCAAAACAACAAGAACTGTAAAACAAGGAAATGAAAAACTGCAAACGAATTTTAAGGGAGGAGTAGAAGATGAGGATGTGGAGTAAGATGATGGGAAAAGGGAAAAAGAGGAGAGCACTGGCATTAGGAGTCTTGGCCTTATCCGTATTGGTCTTGACTGCCTGCGGAGGAAAGAAGACGGAGCAGAAAAAGAGCCTAACGGTAGGCTTTGATCAGGAGTTTCCGCCTATGGGCTTTGTAGCGGAGGATGGAAGCTATACAGGCTATGACTTGGAGCTCGCGGAGGAAGTTGCAAAGCGCCTGAATCTGGAATTTGTGGCAAAGCCGATAAACTGGGACGGAAAGGACCTGGAGCTGAATTCCGGAAATATCGACTGCATCTGGAACGGCTTCAGTATGAACGGAAGAGAAGATAAATATACCTTTGTCGGCCCCTACATGGCAAACAGGCAGGTCTTTGTGATAAAAGCCGATGCGAATATCAGTACTCTCTCCGATTTAGCCGGAAAAACAGTCGAAGTACAGAAGGATTCTTCGGGCTTACAGGCTTTAAGTCGAGAGGAAAATAAGAGTTTAATGGACAGCTTTACTTCCTTGGTAGAAGTCGGAGACTATCAAAGCGCCATGATGGATTTGGAGACCGGTGCCTGTGATGCCATTTGCATGGATTCCGTGGTGGCGGAGTATCAGATTAAAAGCGCCAATAAGCCCTTTACCTTACTAAGTGAGAGTCTTTCCGAGGAAGAATACGGAATCGGCTTTAAGAAAGACAATGCGGAGCTAGCCGAAAAGGTAAAGCAGACGCTTTTAGAGATGAAAGCGGACGGAACGGTAGATCAAATTACGGAAAAGTGGTTCGGCGCAAAGGATAGCTTTGTTTTGGAGTAAAAATAGAGGATGTAAAAAAATCAGCTTTACTTTTTTATAGCCCTATTTTACGAGAAATAAGAGATTTTAACATAGATAGACCATTATAGGATTGAGAGGGATAGAGATGCAGTGGTACATCATTTTACTTAAACTTTTAGAGGGACTCGGCGTGAGTTTGAGCATCTTTCTGATTACGCTGCTTTTTTCCTTGCCCCTCGGCCTTTTCCTTTCCTTCGGAAGAATGAGCCGGAATCCGATTTTACAAAATACCACCAAGGTCTATATTTCCATTATGCGGGGAACGCCCCTCATGCTCCAGCTTTTCGTGGTATACTACGGCCCCTATTACATTTTTAAAATTCAACTCCACCCGGGCTACCGGATGATGGCGGTGTATATCGGCTTTGTCTTAAACTATGCGGGGTACTTTGCCGAGATTTATCGTTCCGGAATTCAGGCAATGGATAGGGGACAACTGGAAGCGGCGGAGATTCTTGGCTACAGCAAGAGGCAAAGCTTCCTGCGCATCATTTTCCCGCAGGTATGGAAAAACATCCTGCCTTCGATTACCAATGAGGTCATTACTCTCGTAAAAGATACTTCTCTCGCCTTTTCCATTTCGGTTATGGAAATGTTTACGACTGCGAAGGCGATTTCTTCTTCGCAAAGTTCCATGCTCCCCCTTATTATGGCGGGAATTCTGTACTATATCTTTAATTTTATCGTGGCCTTCCTTATGGAACGCTTTGAAAAAAGGCTGGAATATTATCATTAACTTAAGTGAATTTGTGGAAAAAAAGTAAATCGTAAATCTGTATCAGAAAGATTTCTCAGGGAAAGACTAGGGGTAAAGTATAAAGAGAAAATACGAACGAACAGGTATTAGCAAAAACAGAGAATATTAAGAACATCATGTAAAAGAGAGTGGGAGAATTATGGCAATACTGGAAATGAAGGGAATAAGAAAAGGTTTTTCAGGCGAAGAGATTATAAAAGGGATAGACCTAAGTTGCAGAGAAGGAGAGGTGTTGAGTATTATCGGACCCTCCGGCTCCGGGAAGTCCACTCTCCTACGGATTGCGACATTTTTGGAAACTGCGGATTCGGGAACGATTATCTATGGCGGAAAGCCGGTTTTTCAAAGAGAGCCGGTTTTTCAAAAAGAGTCGGTAGAGACAGAATCAAAAAAAGTCGAAGACGGTAGTGGCTGGAACGAAACGAACAGGCTGCAGGCGAAGAGTCTCTTTGGTTTGGTCTTTCAAAACTTCAATTTATTCCCACATTGGAGCGTTTTGGAAAATATCATAGACCCACTGATCCACGTACAAAAGAAAGAAAAGACGATTGCGGTAGAAAAAGGAATGACATTATTAGAGAGAATGGGACTTTCCGACAAGGCAAAGCAATATCCGTATTCTCTTTCGGGAGGGCAGAAGCAGAGAGTTGCGATTGCAAGAGCACTTGCCCTTGAGCCGAAAATCCTCTTCTTTGATGAACCGACCTCCGCACTGGATCCTGAGCTGACCGGAGAAGTCCTGCAACTCATTAAGTCTCTAAAGAATGAGCAGATGGCGATGGTAATCGTGACACATGAGATGGGATTTGCTAAAGAGATTTCCGATGAAGTTCTTTTTATGGAAAAGGGAGAAGCACTCTGTCAGGGAAGTCCGGAAGCGGTATTTTCTGTAGAAAATAATCGTTTGCAGAGCTTTTTGGGGAATTTTAGAAGCTTGTAATTATCTGATTATGTAGGGAAAATCCTTATTTCACTCTCTTTTTATCACAGGAAGAAGGAAGTGGAACAAGTCCTATGTGGGACAGAAAGCCGCTTCTACAGATATAGAAGACCGATAAGTGGGAAATGGATTTAAATTTAAGCGGAAAAATGTGAATAATCCTCGAAAAATTGATAAAGTAAGAATATCGTAACTTTTTCTTTTCTTTTATTGGAAAATAGGGAAAAACAAAAGATAAAAAATCCCTTGGCAATGTGTAAAAGTGTAATTCTTGTGGATAAGTCGAAGTTTTTTTTCTGAATTCAAAGAAAAACCGATAACTTATCCACATTTTTGCGATAAAAGCTTGCAATATGGCGTATTTCAACAAATTAAAATTTAAGTAAAATAAAGGAAGCATCTTGCAAAAATAGGCAGACAGTACAGATTTCGTAATTAGTAGAGTCTCGTTTTTCTTTTTGTCTTCTTAAGAGCGGAAATTAATGATAAAATGAGGCCGAAATCTTTGGGCTTGTCATAAGCTGAATTTGATGATTCGCTAGATGCTCGTTCAAAAAGTTATGACGGTTTGTCTTTTCGTTGAGGTAAGGGAATGAATTGGAAAAATCTGTGGAACAAAAACTATGCCTTAGTTGTTTTTTATGCTCTGGCTCTGGCGCTTTTATATCATCTTGGAGTTCGTATTTTAGATCATTTTCCGGAGCTGGGGGCGCACCTTCAAAATCTATTTCCTTGGGCATCCCAGGTTATCTCGCCCTTGCTTCTCGGCTTTGCAATTGCCTATCTTCTAAGTCCGATTTGCCATTTTTTTGAAAGAATACTTTCGAAAAATGCGTTGCTATCCAAGAAGCAGAGCCTTTGCCAAAATATTTCCATTCTTATGACCTTTCTCTTGTTGATATTGGGAGTTGTATTTTTGGGCTCTCTTCTCCTTTCCACTCTGACAAAAAGTATCCAGGTTCTGCGCCTTGAAGACCTGTTCCAAGGCATTGAAGATTTTGCCTCTACGGTAGAAAAGTTTTATTCCGATCTTTACATCAGACTGGGAAATCTGCCTATAGGGGGAGAGGATGCAAAGGAAGCGGTTCAGCTTTTGCTTCAAAAAGCGGTGGTGTTTTTTCAAAACATGGGAAACAGCGTATTTTCTTCCTTGGGAAGCTTGGCGGGAGCACTCAGTACCTTGGTTTTTGGGATTATATTTTTCGCTTTATTTTCTTGCGGACGGACAAAAAATCCTTTCCTACTGGGCAAGAATTTTTCGTCTACTTTTCGGAGAAAGAAGATTGGAGAAGCTCCGTCGTTTCTTTATAGACGCAGATCGCGTATTTGCAGGCTATCTTCGCGGACAGATTATTGACGGCACAATTATGGCAGTGCTGGTCAGCGTCAGTCTCAGTGTTTTGCAGGTTCGCTATGCTGTTGTCATCGGTGTTTTGACCGGTTTTGGGAATCTGATCCCCTATGTTGGTCCTTTTATCGCCTATGGACTGACAGCCTTGGTTTGTCTTGTGTATGGAGATTTTACTAAGCTTCTGCCGGCTCTCATAGCTCTTTTTGTGATTCAGACTGTGGACGGAAATGTGATAAACCCGAGACTCCTTTCTCAAAATATTGATGTGCATCCGCTTGTGGTGATTATCTCTTTAATCATAGGAGGCAGCCTGGGAGGATTCTTGGGAATCTTCCTGGCCGCCCCTGTGGCAAGTCTTATTAAATTGGAACTCGATAAATTTATGGAACAGAAGCTTTCTATGAGAAGGGAAGAAGTAGCTGATATTTCGGAGGAAAAGACACAAGATATGCCATAAAACCTCTTGTCTTCCCATAAAATCCTTTTAGCAGACTCCGGCAAGCTTTTTCATATTCCTTTCTTCATAAAAATCCTCCATCACAGAACTGATTTTTATGGAAATCTCCGACTTTGCATCAGAAGCATTCCACCCCTCAAGGATGGCTTTGGAAAAGGCAAGGAGCTGATGGCGTATGCCTTCTCCTTCCAAAGGATAGAAGTAACGACGATTTTCATTCGGATCTTCAAAACGAAGTTCAAAATAGTCAGTCTTCCACCAGGGGGCCGGAACATAAACATAGCCCTTTGTTCCGGAAATGACCAGTTCACCCTCCGATTTTACTCCTCTTCCGACCTTAATGGAGGCAGTGGCAGTAGGGAAACTGAAGTCTATTTTTGTGAAGCTGTCATATTTCAGGGCTTCATTCTCAAATAGAGAGTGAATTTGCTCCTCGTAAGGAGAGTTCAGAAGCTGAAAAATAGGAAGCATGGCTGTGGGACCCCATGCACAGATACTGTTCCAGGCATTCTCCGGATTCTTATTTTTTATACCTTGCATACTGGTACAAGTCGAATCGATAGAAACAACATTTCCGATTTTACCGGATTTTACAAGCAGTATAAGTCGATTGTAGGCATTGGAGTAGGCGGTTTTAATTGCTTCCATGAGTACCAGCCCGTTTTTCTTTGCGAGCGTATAAAGCTCCTCGCATTCTTTTTTATTTAAGGCAATCGGGGATTCGCAAAGAACATGTTTCCCTTTTTCTAAAGCATGCTTTATTTCTTTATAGTGGCTTTGCGGATGGGAAAGAATATAGATACAGTCGCAATCCTCTAAAAAATCATCGTAATCCCTTATAGAAGCGTCATTACTACGGCTTGAGTTAAAAAGGGCAGAGACAGTAATGCCATTTACAAAGGTACTTTCCTGGTAGTATTTGTTCAGTATATTTTCCTCAAAGCCTCCTACAAGTCCAAGGTTTAACCTTCTGTCTTCTGTGCGAAGCTCACTGCTGGAAACTCCATTTGTTCTTGGTAGATAGATTACGGCACAATATTCCTTCAAATAATCAAAATGACCTTGCCAGTCTGATCCCACGGTAAAAATTGAGACTCCGTATTTTTGAATATCATCGATTTTCTGTCCCTCATATTCTTCGACAATGATTTCATCGGCAAGACCTGTATTCTTTACTGCTTCCATTCGCTCACTCAAGGACTGTTTGACATTGATTTTTCCTCTGCTTTTGTCAAAATTATCAGAGGTTACCCCTACAATGAGGTAATCTCCCATTGCCTTCGCTCTCTCTAATAGCCGAAGGTGTCCCTCATGTAATAAATCATAGGTACCATAGGTGATGACTTTGGTCATAGAAGTTCCTTCTCCTTTTATAAATATGCAGTAATCCTAAATTCATGTTTATATAGAGAGTTAAATGCTACTTGATTCATATTTTATTCCCTGATCAATTTCCTTAAATGACTCCATATATTCTTAGTAGCAGGATTCTCTCCAATAGGGCGATTATCCGACAAGGGAATTCCCAAGGGGAGAAGTTTCTCTTCCCAGTATTTCGCATATTCTTTTCCGCTCTCTTTTTCCAAAATTCCCCTATACAGTTTGACAATCATTTCGGATTGCAATATGGCATAGTCAGCATGTACAAGGGCAGGCATCACAATATAATTTTCCGCATTTACAATCGCTTTCCCATCCTCCGGATTTTCTATATCTATTTCAGAAGTTACGAACCAAGGAATGTAAAAGAGCTGCTTGGTATAATGTTTCAGTTTTTTGCTAAAAAAAGACGGTTCTACCATAAAACTTAAATTATATTCATCATATGGCTCGTTAATAAAAACAGCATCCGGATGCAATGCCTCTAAATCAAAGTTTCTGAAATCTAAAAGATATGGAGAATTCTTTCCAAACTCATTTTCATATAGATCAAAATCCCATTGTGCGGGAGAGCAGTTTCCTAAACCGTCTTTAAAATAATAAGGAATGGGCATTACAAAGCATTCCATTTTTTTATCCTTACGTGCTTCCTCAAATACCCCCCTCATGGTATCCCAGTGGGAATATAGACTTGGAAGAAACAAAACAGATTTCTCCTGTTCTGTTGCGTTACCCTTTTTGTTGGAAAAAAATGCAGTACTATTTCTCGCCTTTAACTCATTCCTGTCGATGGGGTATTGGTAAAAAGTTTTCCTCCCATTCCTTTCATGTACTCTGCTTCCATCTTTTTATATAGAGGATAGTTATGTGCTCCTCCATCCTTTTTCATTAAACCATAATCATGATACTTATTTTTGATAACTGCAAAATATTCTTTAGGTGCAGGAAGGGATGCCAGAATACATAGGGCATCAAATAATTCTATTCGATTTTTCTCTTTTTCATGGTCAGTAGATAGACGGTCGTAAGGAAAGATATCTACTCCGGCTCCATATAGATAATTATGATATTTGCCTAATGCTTTGGAGGAAATCAGCATCTTATTGTGCTTTACATGGCTGGTCAACTCGTAATTGGAATTATCCATAATTGAACAAAAACTTAACTCTTCAGGAAGTTCCGCATTAGCAACTTTGGAGAAAATTTCATAGTCTTCTCGCATCATCATGATGTCAATATCATCATCCCAGGGAATAAAGCCCCGGTGACGAATAGCCCCCAAAAGAGTGCCATAGTCAATACAATAATGAAGCTCATGCTTTTCGCATATTTTATCAATTTCGAATAAAATTTCTATTTCGGCAGCCCAAGCACGCTTCATCATAGCCGGAACATAGAAACCCTCTCTGACTTCATCCAAAAAAAATTCTTTTGGAAACTCCATATCATCAACTCCCTGATTCTAGTATCAATGAATACAAAAAGATACGAGATTAAAGATACAATAAGTATATCGGTAAAAAATGGAATTCTATTAGTGAAAATAAAAAATAGAAAACACCAAATATGGATGAGTGAGAAACTATATCTTGTAGCTTTTAAAAGAGTCAAAACTTTTTCTGAAAATAATACATATTTCTTGTTGACAAGCAGAATTCGCGGTGCTAAGATACACAGGCTGTCGCTCCAAAAGAGAGGTGGCAAGTACCTTGAAAATCAAAGATCGAATAATACACAGACCCTGAAGATTCTTGAAATAAGTTCTTCTAAAGAAGAACAAAAAAGCCGGAGTTCCGGCAGAGAAAATTCAGAAGCACAGAAATGTGCAGCGAAAAACCTAATTACAGTAATTAAGGAAAAACAAAAGCTAAGCTAAGTTTTGACTTGGACTGAACTTTAACTGTCAGTGATGACAGATTTATACTTTTCTTTAAGAAAAGTACTTATTATGAGAGTTCGATCCTGGCTCAGGATGAACGCTGGCGGCGTGCCTAACACATGCAAGTCGAACGAGATGCGTATTGGAAAGCTTCGGCCGGAAGATACGTTATCTAGTGGCGGACGGGTGAGTAACACGTGGGTAACCTGCCTTATGGAGGGGGGATAACAGAGAGAAATCACTGCTAATACCGCATAAGCACACATTGCCGCATGGCAGAGTGTGAAAAGATTTATCGCCATAAGATGGACCCGCGTCTGATTAGCCAGTTGGCAGGGTAAAAGCCTACCAAAGCAACGATCAGTAGCCGATCTGAGAGGATGACCGGCCACATTGGGACTGAGACACGGCCCAAACTCCTACGGGAGGCAGCAGTGGGGAATATTGCACAATGGGGGAAACCCTGATGCAGCGACGCCGCGTGAGTGAAGAAGTATTTCGGTATGTAAAGCTCTATCAGCAGGGAAGATAATGACAGTACCTGACTAAGAAGCCCCGGCTAACTACGTGCCAGCAGCCGCGGTAATACGTAGGGGGCAAGCGTTATCCGGATTTACTGGGTGTAAAGGGAGCGTAGACGGAATGGCAAGTCTGAAGTGAAAACCCCGGGCTCAACCTGGGGACTGCTTTGGAAACTGTTGTTCTAGAGTGTTGGAGAGGTAAGTGGAATTCCTGGTGTAGCGGTGAAATGCGTAGATATCAGGAAGAACACCGGAGGCGAAGGCGGCTTACTGGACAATAACTGACGTTGAGGCTCGAAAGCGTGGGGATCAAACAGGATTAGATACCCTGGTAGTCCACGCTGTAAACGATGAATACTAGGGTGTCAGGGGTGCAAAGCATCTCGGTGCCGTCGCTAACGCAATAAGTATTCCACCTGGGGAGTACGTTCGCAAGAATGAAACTCAAAGGAATTGACGGGGACCCGCACAAGCGGTGGAGCATGTGGTTTAATTCGAAGCAACGCGAAGAACCTTACCAAGTCTTGAGATCCCATTGACAGAGTATGTAATGTACTTTCCCTTCAGGGGCAATGGTGACAGGTGGTGCATGGTTGTCGTCAGCTCGTGTCGTGAGATGTTGGGTTAAGTCCCGCAACGAGCGCAACCCCTATAGTTAGTAGCCAGCAGTAAGATGGGCACTCTAACTAGACTGCCAGGGATAACCTGGAGGAAGGCGGGGATGACGTCAAATCATCATGCCCCTTATGACTTGGGCTACACACGTGCTACAATGGCGTAAACAAAGGGAAGCAAGAGGGTGACCTTAAGCAAATCTCAAAAATAACGTCTCAGTTCGGACTGTAGTCTGCAACCCGACTACACGAAGCTGGAATCGCTAGTAATCGCAGATCAGCATGCTGCGGTGAATACGTTCCCGGGTCTTGTACACACCGCCCGTCACACCATGGGAGTTGGTAATGCCCGAAGTCAGTGTCCCAAGAGAGGGAGCTGCCGAAGGCAGGACTGATGACTGGGGTGAAGTCGTAACAAGGTAGCCGTATCGGAAGGTGCGGCTGGATCACCTCCTTTCTAAGGATAAAGTAGGGGTTTGTGTGTTATTCGATTTTTGATTATAGAGGTAAGATCGAAGAATTTACTTTTCGAAGAAAAGTTTTCGATGGCAATCCGATGCAGGAGAAAACCCTTATAAAGGTAAAATTCGAAAAAAGTGTCTTTGATAAAACAATTAAATAATTCATTCTTGTCCGGTGTTGATGCGTTTAGGGGAAACACCCGTTCCCATCCCGAACACGACGGTTAAGACTTAAACGGCCGAAAATACTTTGCTGGTAACGGCACGGGAAGATAGGTGGATGCCGGACATTTTTTAAAAAATCCAAGCGTAATGCTTTGGGGATATAGCTCAGTTGGGAGAGCACCTGCCTTGCAAGCAGGGGGTCAGGGGTTCGAATCCCCTTATCTCCATTCGTGACTTTTAGTCACGATGTACATTGATAAGTGAATATCTGAAAGAAAATAATTATTCTAGTAAATAGAGTAAGACATCCGAGGGTACAAGGTAAAACTTGTACAAACAATCGAGAGTAAGAAGAGAAATCTTCTTCACAATCAGAAAAAGAGATACACGCTAGTATCTCAAACACTTGAGCGATCAAGTGGAGAATTGGTTAAGCAATAAGAGCATAGGGTGAATGCCTAGCACTGAGAGCCGAAGAAAGACGTGATAAGCTGCGAAAAGCTGCGGGGATTGGCAAATACGAGTTGATCCGCAGATATCTGAATGGGGAAACCCACTAGAGAAGACCTCTAGTACTGTACAGCCAATACATAACTGTACGGAGGGAACCCGCTGAACTGAAACATCTAAGTAGGCGGAGGAAGAGAAAAACAACCGTGATTCCGAAAGTAGTGGCGAGCGAAATCGGAAGAGCCCAAACCGAGGTGCGTGCACCTCGGGGTTCGGACTGCATAAAGATCTGTAAGTGAGTGGAAGCCGATGGAAATAGGCGCCATAGAGGGTGAAAGCCCCTTACACGAAGCGTAAAGGATCAAGCAGTATCCAGAGTACTGTCAGACACGTGGAACCTGGCAGGAAGACGGGGGGACCACCCCCCAAGGCTAAATACTACTCAGTGACCGATAGCGATTAGTACTGTGAAGGAAAGGTGAAAAAGGACCCCGGGAGGGAGTGAAAGAGAACCTGAAACCCTGTGTTTACAAACTGTGGAACAGCGCAAGCTGAACCGCGTACTTTTTGTAGAACGGTCCGGCGAGTTATAGTTACTGGCAAGGTTAAGAACTTTAGGTTCGGAGCCGAAGCGAGAGCAAGTCTTAATAGGGCGTCAAGTCAGTAAATATAGACCCGAAACCGGGTGACCTATCCATGTCCAGGATGAAGCTAAAGTAAAATTTGGTGGAGGTCCGAACGCACATCCGTTGAAAAGGGTGGCGATGAGGTGTGGATAGCGGAGAAATTCCAATCGAACCCGGAGATAGCTGGTTCTCCTCGAAATAGCTTTAGGGCTAGCCTCGCTGATAAGTCTTTCGCAGGTAGAGCACTGAATTCTTGAGGGGGCGTCAAAGTCTACCAAGAGATATCAAACTCCGAATGGCGGTAAGATATAAGCGGGAGTCAGACTGCGGGATATAAATTCCGTAGTCAAAAGGGAAACAGCCCAGATCTACAGCTAAGGTCCCAAAGTACATGTTAAGTGGTAAAGGATGTGGGATTTCATAGACAACTAGGATGTTGGCTTAGAAGCAGCCACACATTCAAAGAGTGCGTAATAGCTCACTAGTCGAGAGGTCCTGCGCCGAAAATTAACGGGGCTAAAACATGACACCGAAGCTTAGGGATGTATTTATACATCGGTAGAGGAGCATTGAAAACGAGATGAAGCGGTACCGAAAGGATCCGTGGATTGTTTTGAAGAGAGAATGCCGGAATGAGTAGCGAGATGGAGGTGAGAATCCTCCAGGCCGAATATCTAAGGTTTCAGGGTAAAAGCTGATCTGCCCTGGGTAAGTCAGGGGCCTAAGGCGAGGCGGAGACGCGTAGTCGATGGACAACTGGTGTAGATTCCAGTACCTTACTAAATCAGAAATGTGGGGACACATGGAGAAAGAGAGAGCCGGGAATGAGAAGACCGGTGCAAGGGAGGTAGGAGTGTAGTAGGAAAAACCGCTATACAATCTGAAGACCTGATGCGGATCGAAATAAAGTAGAGAAGCTCTTCGACTCTGTGGCGAGAAAAGCCGCTATAGTGTTTAGTAAGCCCGTACCGCAAACCGACACAGGTAGATGAGGAGAGAATCCTAAGGCCGGCGGGAGAAGCATTGTTAAGGAACTCGGCAAAATGACCCCGTAACTTCGGGAGAAGGGGTGCCCAGGCAACTGGGCCGCAGAGAAAAAGGCTCAAGCAACTGTTTAGCAAAAAAACACAGGTCTATGCGAAACCGTAAGGTAAAGTATATGGGCTGACGCCTGCCCGGTGCTGGAAGGTTAAGAGGAGAGGTTAGCGCAAGCGAAGCTTTGAATTGAAGCCCCAGTAAACGGCGGCCGTAACTATAACGGTCCTAAGGTAGCGAAATTCCTTGTCGGGTAAGTTCCGACCCGCACGAAAGGCGTAATGATTTGAGCGCTGTCTCAACAATGCACCCGGTGAAATTGAAGTGCCAGTGAAGATGCTGGTTACCCGCGCCAGGACGGAAAGACCCCATGGAGCTTTACTCCAGCTTGATACTGGGATTCGGTAATGTATGCACAGGATAGGTGGGAGACTGAGAAGATAGGGACTTCGGTTTTTATCAGAGTCGCTGTTGGGATACCACCCTTATGTTATTGGATTTCTAACCTTAGGGCCGTAAGCCGGTCAAGGGACAATGTCAGGTGGGGAGTTTGACTGGGGCGGTCGCCTCCGAAAGAGTATCGGAGGCGCTCAAAGGTTCCCTCAGGATGGTTGGAAACCATCCAAAGAGTGTAAAGGCATAAGGGAGCCTGACTGCGAGGTTGACGGACCAAGCAGAGTAGAAATACGGACTTAGTGATCCGGTGGTATGAAAGTGGGATTGCCATCGCTCAACGGATAAAAGCTACCCTGGGGATAACAGGCTGATCTCCCCCAAGAGTTCACATCGACGGGGAGGTTTGGCACCTCGATGTCGGCTCATCGCATCCTGGGGCTGAAGTCGGTCCCAAGGGTTGGGCTGTTCGCCCATTAAAGCGGTACGCGAGCTGGGTTCAGAACGTCGTGAGACAGTTCGGTCCCTATCCGGCGCGGGCGTAGGATATTTGAGAGGATCTGTCCTTAGTACGAGAGGACCGGGATGGACTGACCTCTGCTGAACCTGTTGGGAATCAATCCCATCGCAGGGTAGGCAAGTTGGGAATGGATAAACGCTGAAGGCATCTAAGCGTGAAGCCAACCTCAAGATGAGATATCCCATCGTTAGGAGTAAGACCCCTTGAAGAGAACGAGGTAGATAGGACTGAGGTGTAAGTGTAGTAATACATTCAGCTGACAGTTACTAATAGGTCGAGGGCTTATCCAATGCGTCTGATTGATTTGTTTTACTTCTAGAGTTAGCTTTGTCTTTAGACAGGCGGATTTATCTTGACAGGCTTTAGCCTATTCGATATAATCCTTTTCTGACGGATATTTATTTATGCCTCTATAGCTCAGTCGGTAGAGCACGCGGCTGTTAACCGCGGTGTCGTTGGTTCGAGTCCATCTGGAGGCGTTTCACTATTCTCTCACCGAGAAAAGTGTGGCGAAGTAGCCAAGTGGTAAGGCGTGGGTCTGCAACACCCTGATCACCGGTTCAAATCCGGTCTTCGCCTTTCACTCTGCTAAAGAGTTTGGCGCCATGGTCAAGCGGTTAAGACACCACCCTTTCACGGTGGTATCACGAGTTCGAGTCTCGTTGGCGTCATTTAATACATCTCAAGGGCTATCCCTTGAGATTTTTTTATTGCTAAGATGCATAAAGTAAGATGAATGAAGTAAGATGACTGAAGTAAGATGAATGAAGGGGAAAGATATGATGTTAAAAGAAGAAGGTGAAGCTGCTAAAAGGGTCCTTTGCGGAGCGAACTCCTATATTGAGAAGTATTTCTTTAATCCTCGCTTTCATAATCTTCCTGAAGAGGTAAAGGAGAGCCTACAGAAAAATTGCTGTGGTATTTACAGAAGATATAGGCGGTATATTTCTAATGCAATTTGATGAAGAGGGAAAAGCTGGATATTGCATCAATTAAGGAAGAGGGAGATTTTCTTTATGATTCTATCGGTGCAGAACTAAAGCGTAAACAGATATTAGTAGAATACAAAGATTTATTTTCCAAACTGGAGGAATATTACTCGGGTTTACAGAAAATAGAGAAGACGGGGTTGTAGAGCATGTATACTTTAGATGGGGAAAAGATACTACAGTATTTTTTTGAAAGAAGAGATAAAGAATGGGAGAATAAGCAGGAAAAGGAACTGCTATCTTCTTCCGGTAAAGAAGAGCCTAATATCATTCCAAATGTGAAAATAGTAAGTGAAAGTATCTCAACCAATTCAGAAATGAAAGAATTGCTAAAAGTAGAAGAGCTCCCTGCAGGAACCATGCTCCTTACAGATTTTCAGACAGCCGGGCGAGGAAGGCAAGGTAAGAGCTTTTACTCGCCAAAGGGTATGGGACTTTATTTTTCCATTTTAACAAGACCGCGGGAGAATCAGGGAAATGCCATACTTATCACTACCCATGCCGCGGTCGCTGTTGTGCGGACTATACAGGAACTTTACGGAATAGAATTATCCATAAAATGGGTAAATGACCTCTTTTATCAAGGGAAGAAAGTCTGTGGGATACTTGCAGAGGGGAAGTTTCAATTCAATTCGGGAATATACAATGGGCAGGGGAATTCATCTAATTTAGAATACTGTATTATGGGGATAGGACTGAATCTCTTTACACCGGCAGAGGGTTACCCTGAGGAGATTAAAAGTATTGCCGGCTCTTTATTTGGAAAGTTTGATGATGCAAAACACGTAGATTTTGACAGAAATAAACTCATTGCGACGATTCTATATCATTATTTTTCAATTTGTAAGGAAGAGGAAGTTTTGAAAGAATATTGTGTGAAAAATCTTGTTTTGGATAAAACAGTTTGCTTTATGGAAAATGGAGTAGAAATTCATGGTAGGGTTATTGAAATAAGCTCAAAAGGAGAACTGAGAGTTAAACTGGAAGATGGTGAGGAGAAGCTTGTCTTTTCAGGAGAAGTGCATTTTCTGTAGGAGAAATACAGAATAGAGTAAAGATTTTGTCAGTTGATAAAGAAATACAGTTTCATCCAAGACAAAATGCTTCTAAAATGATAAGATATCTAAATTACAGTGCAATTTGGGGTGATATTATGAAGGATCAAAGAAATAAACGAAAAAGAGTAGATGACGAAGCTAATTTATTGGAGATGTGCTTCGTTTACTTTTTGCACTTTCCATTGCCGTGGTAACTATAGTGGCTGGATTTATCCTTTTTAAAAATATTTATGGTTTTACACTACCGAATCTGAAACAAACGGAGGCTTCTGTTGAGCAGACGAAAGAGGCAGTAGTGATTACGGAAGAAGTAAAAGAAACGAAAAATAAAAAAACAGAAAGTCTTGAAGTAAGCCAAACAGAGAGTACTGTGGAATCTGCTGATACGCCAAAAGAGAGTACAACAGAAGCAGCAAAGGAAAAAGAAGAAACAAAGGAAAGCAGCACGACAAAGGAAGATAAGAGCGAGAAGGAAAGCAAAAAAGAAAAAGAGAGTATAGGGGAGTCTCCGACATTGGAAAGCAAAAAATCCAAAACACAGGAAAGTAGCCAAGGAACGAAGAACTCTGACAATGCAGTAATTGGCGAAAGTCCGGAGATAGCAGATAGGGATGAGGAAGTGGGACCGGGTGTGGTTTCACCGTAGCTTCGAGAAAGTTTCATGATGGCTTTTCCATGCTTTTACCGGGGCTTCAATAAAAAGGAAATCAGAATGATATATTATCTAATGGGAAAATCCGCTTCCGGAAAGGACAGTATTTTCCATATATTATTAGAAAAAACAGGATGGAAGCAGCTGATTCCCCTATACCACTCGCCCAATGCGAGAGGGGGAAGTAGAGGGGCAGGAATACCACTTTATCTCGGAAGAGGACTTCCAAGACTATATTGCTTCCGGAAAGATGGCGGAATATCGTGTTTATGACACGGTTTTTGGAAAATGGTACTACGGTACGGTTTTAGCTGAAGAAAACGCTACAAAGAAAGATGTCGGAACTGCCTCAAGAACTGGCGAAAATATGCTTGCCATAGGTACGCTGGAAAGCTATTTGCAGCTAAAGACGAAGCTCGGGAGGGAAAGCATTTTCCCGATATATATAGAAGTGCCGACGGAGCTTCGCTTAAAGCGGGCACTTCTTCGCGAGGAAGGTAGAGGAAAGTTGACGGAGGAGGAGATTCAGCGACGCTTTAAAGCGGATGACGAAGATTTTTCCGAAGAGAAACTGAAAGAAGCGGAAATCGAAAAACGTTATCGGAACATTACACTTTTAGACTGCGTAGAGGAAATTTTAAGGGATTTAAGCTGCGATTTTTTATAGCAAGATAGAGGTTTGGAGTAAAATAAAAAATGAAGCAATATACAATCGCGACCCACAGAATCCACAATGCCTACCTTTTACTCGGGCAGGAGGAGGAAGAACTGGAGAGGATGGCAGGAGAGTTTGCTGCGACTTTACTTGCGGAGAAAGAGCATTTTCAGGAAAAGGGCTTTCCTTCTGCAGAAGAATATAAGAAAAATGTTGCTCTTCGCGTGGAAAAGGGAGAGCATCCCGACTGTATTATTGTGGATTTTGAAGAAAAGCAAGGGGGCGGCAAAAAGGGCAGCATTTCGATAGACCAGATTCGTCGGGACGTCAAGGCAACGGTAGAGATTTCTCCGAAAGAGGGAAAGCACAAAGTTTATATTATCCGACACAGCGACACCATGACTGTGGAAGCGCAGAATGCCATTTTAAAGACCCTGGAAGAAGCGCCGGAGCATGTCATACTTCTGCTCCTGGCAAGAAATGTAACAAGACTCCTTTCTACGGTTCTGAGCCGTGTGGTGAGGATTTTTGTCGGGGAAATGGATATCGAAAAACGCTGGAATCTGCTGATGCAAAACTCCACTTTGGCAAGTCTTCTTCCCTTTTTACGGGAAATCAATCGAAAGAGCCAGTTGGAGATGCAGAAAATGGTGGAGGAGCTAAGCCGCGTAGATACCGAGGATTTATTCTGCTTTCTTGATATTATTTTAAGAGATGTGTTATGCTATAAAAGCTCTAAAGATACAAAGCTATTGTACGGCAGAGAAGCCGTCGTACATCTTGTGGAAATGGGAGAACGATATTCTTTCCGAGCCTTGGGGCGCTGGGGGGAATATATGGAACGATATAAGGAAGGGAAGCTGTACAATGTGCAGAGTTCCTTGCAGTTAATGGATTTGTTTTTTCTTTTAAGTGAAGAGGTATAGGAGTTTTACTATATGACAGAAGTAATTGGCGTTAAGTTTCGAACAGCGGGAAAGGTATATTATTTTTCTCCTAAGGGAGTCAACTTTTCCCGAGGGGAATATGCCATAGTGGAAACTTCCAGAGGAGTCGAGTACGGAGAGGTTCTTTTGGAAAATAGAGAGATATCGGAAGATAAAATCGTTGCGCCGTTAAAGGACATTATCCGAAAAGCAACAGAAGAAGACCGGCTGAAATACGAGGAGAATCATAAGGAAGAGCAGAAGGCCTATGCAATTTGTCAGGAGAAGATCAAAGAGCACGGCCTCGAAATGAAGCTTATCGATGTAGAGTATACCTTCGATAGAGGTAAGGCATTGTTTTATTTTACTGCGGAAGGTAGAGTGGATTTCCGCGCCTTAGTAAAGGATCTTGCAGCAATTTTCCGTACCAGAATAGAACTTCGACAGGTTGGGGTAAGAGACGAAACCAAACTGCTTGGTGGCATAGGAATCTGCGGAAGACCGCTTTGCTGCCACAGCTTTTTATCGGAATTCGCACCGGTATCCATAAAAATGGCAAAGGATCAGGGCTTATCCTTAAACCCCAGCAGCATCTCCGGTGTATGCGGAAGACTGATGTGTTGCTTAAAAAATGAAGAAGAGGTTTATGACTTCTTAAATTCCAAGCTCCCCGCTTTGGGAGACTTTGTAACGACAAAAGACGGCTTAAAGGGAGAAGTGGTTTCCGTGTCCGTCTTAAACCAAAAGGTAAAGCTGATTGTCAACCTGGAAAAAGAGGATGAAAAGGAACTTAGAGAATATGCTGTTTCCGACTTAAAGTTCAAGCCTCGCCGGAAAATGGATTTGGAGTAAGCTTTGGAAAGAATAGATGATTTACAATGTAAGGGCTACCGTATTGTGCAAGATACGGAAGCCTTTTGTTATGGGATTGATGCAGTGTTGCTCAGCGCATTTGCAAAGGACTCTGTAAAGAAGGGAAGTCGGATTTTGGATCTTTGCTCCGGAAACGGCATTGTTCCCTTGCTTCTTGCGGCAAAAACAGAGGCGAAGGAAATCTGCGGTCTGGAAATACAGGAAGAAGCAGTGGAACTTGCGCGTCGCTCCATTTCCTTAAATCAGGAAGAAGAACGTATGGAAATGCTGACAGGAGACTTACGTAAGATTACGGAGCTGAGAAAGAAAAACGGAGAACGGCTTTCTCACCGCTATCAGATTGTTACGGCAAATCCGCCCTATATGCAGTCGGACCTACAGAATCCGGACTCGAAGAAGCTCATCGCAAGACATGAGATTTTATGCCGTTTTCAGGATGTAGCAAGGGCGGCAAGCTTTGCGCTGGAAGCCGGAGGAAAGTTCTTTTTGGTGCATCGCCCGAAGAGGATGGCGGAAATCATCAGCATTTTACGGGAAAATAAGCTCGAGCCGAAGAGACTTCAAATGGTGCATTCCTATGTGGAGGGAGAGGCAAAACTCTTTTTGATTGAGGCGGTAAAGGACGCAGGAGTAGAACTTCGGATTCTTCCTCCACTTGTAGTATATCGGGAGAAGGGAGAATATACGAAGGAGCTGAAAGAGATTTACGGAATATAAGCTTATCCATATATGGATATTATCCGAATATGAGGGCTATTCAAGTGCATTTTCCTATGCTAGATTGGGTGAAATCATTGGTGAGGAGTCTACAGAGAAGATGCTTCCCGATGAAAGCTAAAAAAAACATAAAGAAAGGAGGAAATACACTCTTTTTTCCTTTTCTTTTCCCAATCTATGGTAGAATAGGAGAACTACAGTACAAAAGGAAAGGAACGAAGATTCATGGCAGATGCAAATGCATTGCAATTTTTAGAGATGCGTGTAGAGGATTCTACGCGCATAGCTCCGTTTTTTTATCGAAGACCCAATAAAACCTGTGATAGCTGTGCTCTCGATAGTTATCTATGGCGGGAATATTGTGATATTCTGATTGCCGAAGAAGAGGACAAGGCTCTTTTTCTTCTGATGGACAGAGACGGAGAAAAGTACACGGCGATGCCTTATTGTGATGAAGAGGCGCTTCCTATTTACTTTAAGAAAATTGAAGTATATTTCAACGAAGTTTTAAAACAGCCCTTAAAGATTTATCTTGCGGACGAGGAGGCAATCCGGTTCCTTTCCCTGGAGGAAAATCCACGCTACCTTGTAAAGAAGAGGAAGACTTTAAGGACTATCTCTATGATGCGGAGGAACTTCGAACCCTCCCCGGAAAGCGTTTTCATAAAAAGAAAAATCTGGTCAACAAGTTTAAAAGGGAGTATGAGGGACGCTGGGAGTATCGCAGCATCTGCTGTAGTGAAAAGCAGGTGGTCTGGGATTTTCTGGACCGCTGGTACCGGTCCCGCGTGAAAGAAGAAGGGAACGGAGAGGACACCCTGGAATATGAAATCAAGGGTATTCATGAAGTTTTGCAAAACTGTATGAGTATTGACCACTGTACCGGAGGGATTTTTGTGGACGGCAGGCTCGAAGCCTTTTCTATCGGAGCGTATAACCCGAAAGAGGAGATGGCTTGCATTTCCATAGAAAAAGGAAACCCGGAGATACCGGGGATATATCAAGTTATCAATCAGGAGTTCCTGCTTCACGAGTTCCCACAGGCAAAGCTTGTAAACCGAGAGGATGATATGGGGCTTGCCGGTTTACGAAAAGCGAAAGAAAGTTATAATCCTATCGGCTTTGCAAGAAAATATATGCTTGTACAAAAGGACTATCAGGGCTATGAGGATTATGTCGTAGATAAGTTTGAAGAAGAGGTTATGCAATATGAGCAGGAAGATTCTGCTTCTTAAGACCGCGGAAGAACAGGAGAGAACGAAGAAGCTGTATCGAGAGATCTTTCCGGAGGATACGGAGGATTTTCTGGATTTCTACTACAAAAAAAGACCGAAGAGAATTCTTGCTATGGAAGAAGACGGAGAAGTAATTGCCATGTTGCATCTAAATCCCTTTCTGCTCTCCTTTTTTGGAAGAGAAATCACGGCAACGTATATCTATGCGGTGGCAACCAGGAAAGACAAGAGGAAGCAGGGGATTATGGGGGAACTGCTAAGCTATAGTTTTCGGCTCCTGAAAGAGGAAGGAGAAGCATTTTGTTTTTTACTTCCTGTAATGGAGCAGATCTATACTCCCTATGGCTTTCGGACGGTAGCGAAGTTTTCCACGGAAGAGTCTGAGGACTTCAGAGAGTCCGGAGAAAAAGCGGGACAGGATACGAAGCTTTTGTTATCGGAGAAAGCGGATGTTTTAAAAGCGGAAAAGCTGCCGGACTACAAGCTTTATGCGATTCCTACGGAAGAACTCTTAAGTAGGAGAGAGGAAGAAGCAAGGTTCTCCTCCGAAGAAGATGAGTTTCCGGAGCATCCCGTTATTATGATGAAAATCTTGAATAAGGAAGTTTTTTGCAACTATACAGGCTATCCGGAAGAGAGCGAAGAAGAGCTTCTCCATAGACTTTCGAAAGAGAAGCTGCACTTTGTGGATGCCCTTTGAGTTCCCTAAAGTAACAATAAAGCACAATAAACTGAAAATTAGCTTGCGAAACTGCGATTTTTTTGTTAAAATAGGCGACTGTATCACTATTCCTTGCTTTTCCAAAAGGAAAGGCCAGAGACCATAAGGAGGTAAAAGCGAATGAACAAGTATGAGTTATGCGTTGTTCTCAGTGCGAAGCTCGATGATGAAGAGAGAGCAGCAGCCATTGAAAAGATTAAGGGATTTATTACCCGTTACAATGGTACTGTTTCCGAGAACATCGAAGAGTGGGGAAAGAAGAGACTGGCTTATGAAATTCAGCACATGAAGGAAGCCTACTACTATTTCATCCCGTTCACAGGAGATGCAAACACTCCTAACGAGCTCGAGAACCAGGTTCGTATCATGGAGCCGGTAATCCGTTATCTTGTTGTTAAGCCCGAAGAAGCAGCTGAGGTGAAGACAGCGGAGACTGCAGCAGAAACTGTAGCTGAATAAGCAAGCGGAAAGCGAGTAAAAGATGAACAAAGTTATCCTAATGGGTAGATTGGTAAGAGATCCTGAGATTCGGTATTCACAAGGGGAGAATAGCTTGGCTATCGCAAGATATACGCTTGCAGTAGATAGAAGAGGAAGAAGAAACCAGGGCGACAGTCAGCCTACTGCTGACTTTATCCGTTGTGTGTCCTTCGGACAGAGAGCGGAGTTTGCCGAGAAGTATATGCATCAGGGTATGCGTATGCTGGTTTCCGGAAGTATTCAAACCGGCAGTTACCAGAACAAAGACGGACAGACTGTATATACCACAGACATTATTGTGGAGGATCAGGAGTTCGCAGACAGCAAAGGACAGGGAGGCGGAAGTTCTTCCTATTCCAGAGAGTCGAGTAGTCCGTTTATGGGCGGAACAGATGACTTAAGCGAAGGATTTATGAGTATACCTGATGGGGTAGAGGACGAGGGACTCCCCTTCACCTAGGTTGGGAAGTTTTCCTCAGGATGAAAGAGGGCAAGATGTAGCTTGCCATTTTAAGGAGGAAAGCCATGGCATTTCAGAAGTCAGATAAAAGCGGTGCAGCAAGACCAAGACGGGCTGGCGGCTTCCGTAGCAGAAAGAAAGTATGTGCATTCTGCGGTGAGAAGTCTAAGCCGGTAGATTATAAGGATGTTGGAACTCTTAGAAAGTACATTTCCGAGAGAGGTAAGATTCTTCCCAGAAGAATCACAGGTACCTGTGCATCTCATCAGAGAGCAATTACAACAGCAATTAAGCGTGCAAGACACATTGCATTGCTGCCATACCAGGTAGATTAAGAAGAACAGCTCCACGAAAGTGGAGCTGTTTTTTTAATTAAATCGAGCAATTAGTTTAAAATGCGTACAAAAAATCTATAAAATAGTGTAAAATAAAACATTATAATAACAAAATGGAGTGAAGATATGAATTTATACTATGAATTGCTTCAATATCCGGTTTTTTCTATGAAAGAAGTGAATACGTTATATGCAAACGAAAGAACCGCAAGGGTGGCATTGGGAAAACTTCTGAAAGAAAAAATGGTTTATAAAATTCGAAATGGATTATATACCTGTGTGAGTGGGGAAAATGGAGGACCTGTAGCGAACCGGTTTCAGATTGCATCTGCCATTACGTCTTCTTCTTATGTATCTCACCATACAGCCTTTGAGTATTATGGAATCACAGATCAAGTCTTCTATGAGATTTATGTCGGTTCCGAAACACGATTCCATGACTTTGACTTTGATGGGTATAGATATCATTATGTAAAAAAAGGGATAAATGAAGGCATAGATTCACCGGATTTTAGCGGTGGCATCAGGATTACGAATAAAGAGCGGACGATAGTGGACTCCATAAAAGATCTTAACCTTATAGCAGGGCTGGAAGAAGTGCTTATGTGTGTAACTTCTTTAAAAAATCTTGATGAGGATAAGTTATTACAATATCTGAGTGCTTATGGGAGTACCTTTTTATATCAGAAACTAGGGTTTATATTTGAACAATATCAGTTGGAGATGGGGGTAAGCGCTAACTTTTTAAAAGTATGTAAGAATAAGAGCGGAAATGCAAAGCGATACCTAACAAACGGCATCAACGAACCCGCCTACTCCGGTGAGTGGAAGTTGGTATATCCGAAGGATATGAAGAAATTGAAGAATGGAGGGATAGAAGATGCCACAGTATAATAGAAAAGCGCTGGATGAAAAAGCTCGTGCACATGGCTTTACTCGAGATACCTTTGAAAAGGTTCTTCGGCTGGTTAAGATTCTGGAATTTCTAAATACGCAGACATATATGCGTGAACATTTGCTACTTAAAGGTGGGACAGCTATCAATCTGACTGTTTTCAGGCTTCCAAGATTATCTGTTGATATAGACTTGGATTTTATTCCGAATCTGACGAGGGAAGAAACCATAATCGAAAGAAAACAACTGACAGAAACGTTAAAAAGCTATATGGCGGAGCAGGGGTATTTTTTGTCTGGCGCATCCAGGTTTAGCCACAGCCTGGATGCTTTTCACTATAATTATACGAATGCAGCAGGCAATAATGATATGTTAAAAATAGAAATCAACTATTCCTTGAGGACGCATTTACTTCCTGCAGAAGATAGAGTGATTTTAACAACTCTATTTGGAAATGCATTCAAGGTTAGGACTGTCGCAGCAATGGAAATATTTGCTGCAAAAGCTAATGCACTAATAAGTAGAGCCGCTGCAAGAGATTTATATGATTACTGTAACATGATTGAGATGAACTTGTTTTCAGATGAAAAGAATATGTTTAGAAAATGCATACTATTTTATGCCACAATTTCCGCAAAAGAAGTGATTAAAGGATTTGATGTGTCAGCTATAGATAGCCTTATTTTTTCAAAAATAAAATCAGATTTATTTCCGGTTTTATCTGCAAAGGATAAGTTTGACTTGGAAGAGAAAAAGAGAATTGCAAAAGAACATATAGAACGCCTTATGAAACTGACAGACAAAGAGATGGAGTATATGGAAATGTTCATTAAAAAACAATACAAACCGGAATTACTTTTCGAGGATGAGGAAATTCTAGAGCGCATTTGTAATCATCCTATGGCATTGTGGAAATGTAAATAAGAAAAAGGAAGAGTAAGACTTTTCGGGAATAGAAAACTTTGAAAGAAAGCGCTGGATTATGTAGCGATAGCAAAGCTTTCTTTGACCAGAGTCTCGGGGAATGCTATAATTTCCCCAAATGCCATAGAGGGTCAAGCAATAGAGCCAGGGGGAGAATAAACCGGTGAACGAAGAATTGATTTCCGTAAAAAATGTGAGTAAGGTCTATCGTCTGTATGACCGCCCGATTGATCGATTACTAGAGAGTATCAGTATACGAAAGAAATCCTATCATAAGGATTTCTTTGCCCTGCAGAACATTTCTTTTACGGTAAATAAAGGTGAAGCGGTAGGTATCATCGGAACAAACGGTTCCGGAAAGTCCACCATGCTTAAGATTATTACCGGGGTACTCAGCCCGACAAACGGCAGTGTGGAAACAAGGGGAACAGTTTGCGCTCTTCTTGAGCTTGGAGCCGGCTTTAATCAGGACTATACCGGTATAGAAAATATCTACATGAACGGCACCATGATGGGAATCAGCAAGGAGGAAATGGATAAGAAGCTCCCGGACATCTTAGACTTCGCCGATATCGGAGACTTTGTGCACCAACCGGTGAAGTCCTATTCCAGCGGAATGTTTGTGCGCCTTGCCTTTGCGCTATATATCTCCATTGATCCCGAGATTTTGATTGTCGACGAAGCGCTTTCCGTCGGAGACGTCTTTTTTCAGGCAAAATGCTATCATCGGATGGACGAGTTGAAGAAGAAAGGAACAACCATTCTCATGGTAACGCACGACCTTGGCTCCGTGATGAAATACTGTGACCGCGTTATCCTCTTTAACAAGGGGGAAAAGGTAGGAGAAGGTCTTCCCGGGCAGATGGTTGACCAATATAAGAAGATTCTTGCCGGAAAAAATCCGGTTGCGGAGAAGTTTGTAGACGAGCAGGATTTCTTAGGGGATGGAAAGATAGTAAATACGGAGAAGAGCCGTGAGGAGCTTCACGGATCAGACAGCGAAGCTGACAAAAAACAAGCCACCGGCACAAGTACCGAATTCGACGTAGGTCAGACATCCTGCACAGGCGAGCAGGTAGACACAAAACAACAAGTTGATCGCCTTAAAGCCGATTTCTCTGCAAAAGACAGTGAAAAGCCTGAGCGCCTTATGAAAGACGAAATGAGCATCAACCCCTCGGCACAGCTCTACGGAAACGGAAAGGCGGAGATTATCGATTTCGGTATCTTTGACAAGGACGGAAAGCTCAGTAACATCCTTATAAAAGGTGAGAGTTTTACCATTCGGGAGAGGATTCACTTCTATGACGAGATAGTCGCTCCCATTTTCACCTTCACGATAAAGGATAAGCGCGGTATGGACTTAAGCGGAACCAATACGCTTTTTGAAGGGGAAAATATCCCTGCCGTTAAGGCGGGAGATGAGTATATCTGCTCCTTTAGCCAGAAAATGAACCTGCAGGGCGGTGAGTATCTGCTTTCCATCTCCTGCACAGGCTTTGAGGGGGGAGAACATACCGTTTACGACCGAAAATACGACATCACGAGCATCACCGTACTGTCCAATAAAAATACAGTCGGGATTTACGATATGGAGTCCGAAGTGGCTCTGGAAAGGCACGAAGCATGACATTTGCAGAGTATAAATGGAATCTGATGGATTGGATCAATTTCTTTCCGGCAGAGGGAGGCCTTGAGAAGGATGCAAAGGTTCTCCTCCTTTGCGATAAGGAGTCGGAAGAGCTTTTTGCTTCCAAGCTTAAAAAGAGAGTGAAGCGCCTCTCCCTTCGCTTAGAAGAAGGGCAGTATGACTATGTCCTTATTCCTTCGTTAAATAAGCGTATCCTCACTCTATTCCAGGATTCCATAGAAAAAATGCTCCTCAGCTTTTCGGAAAAATGGCTTCTTCCGGGCGGCGCGGTCATTTTGGGTGTACAAAATGAAAAAAGTCTGGAAAGCCTCAGTACCGGCTATTTAGAGAAGGAATTGAGCTATACTTCCTTGGGAGAACTGCAGGAAATCGGAAAAAACCTGAAAAGTCGATATGAGAAAAGCGAAGACAGGATTTATTTTCCGCTTCCCTCATTGGACTATCCTATCCATTTCTATACCAAGGACAGGTTGCCACAAGATGGTGAGGAAAATCAAAGCATGAGCGCCCTTTCAGAAGAAGGCGTTTTTCCGAACTTTGCACCCTGCTTTTTATATTATTTTCGGAAAAATAATACCGGCATATCCGAAATGAAGGATATTCACAGCAACAAGCTCCATTATCTTAAGTACAATTCCAGCAGAAAGCCTTGTTATGCCATTAAGACGGAGATTCTTTCCGATAAAAAGGGAGAGAAGCTCGTTTTGAAGGAAGGCATTACCAAGGAGGCGAATCAGCATATCGAAAGTCTTCCCGAAAAAAGAAAGATGATGGAGGCGTTTTTTGCAGATCGAAAGATAAGGGTGCTGGCGGAAAAACAGTTTTGGAGAGCGTATGAATCTTCGGACTCTCTTTCGTATATTGTTTATCCCTTTTTGCAGGGAAAGAGTATTTCCGAAATCCTTGGGGGACTTATTGCGGATGGAAAAGCTCCGGTCAAGGAAATCACGGAAGCGCTGGAACTACTTCTTGGAAGAGAAGAGTGGATTGCTCCTGCAAACTACGACTTACTTTTTGAAAATGTTTTGATGTCGGGCGATGATGCAGTTCTCATCGACTGCGAGTGGGTTTTCACGGAGGGGGCGGAGAGAAGTTTCCTGCAGTACCGTATCCTTCACTACTGGTATGAAAGTTATAAAGAGAAATTACGATACAAGGACGAAGAAAGCTTTTTCCGCTTATTTTCCGTAGGAAAGGCGGAGTTTTTTCTTGCGGAGAAAAAGGAGAAGGAATTTCAGAAGGAAGTGCACGGAGAGAGCGAAGAGAGCAATGTCTGGGCCTACCGCAGTCAGCGCTTCAGTCCCGAAAACTTCCAAAAGCAAAAGGAAGAGATTCAGGAAAAGGAACGGATTATTGCGCATCTACAGGAGGATATCAAGGATAAGGATGTCTCTCTAAGAAAAGAAAGAGAAGTGCTTCGTCTTACGCAGGTCCATGTGGGAAATCTGGAAAAGGTTATCAGCACCCATGAACGGGATATCGCACAGCTTCAGATGGAAAAGGCATACTTTGAAAAGCACCAGAGTCTTTATTCCCGCATAAGAAGAAAAGTCTCTTCCGCATTCAATCGCCGTTTTCCGGAGGATAGTAAGAGAAGACTGGTTCTATACTATATCGCACAGACCTTCCTGCATCCCATTAGAACCTTACTCCTTTATCTTCTTCCGTCCGGAAGAAATCGGATCTTGGGGCATTTTAAGATTGGAAAGGCTTATGTAGAGCGCGGAAAAGTGCGTTTTGATAAAATAGAGCAGCCGAAGGTCAGCATCGTCATTCCCTGCTATAACCAGATTCACTATACCTATCGCTGCCTGCAATCGATTCTTGCCCATACGAGTCAGGAGGAAACGCCATACGAAGTGATTATCGCAGACGATGTGTCTACCGATGCTACAAGAGACCTGCGTTTATTCTCCGAGCATCTCGTCATTGCCCGAAATAAGGAAAATATGGGCTTCCTAAAGAACTGCAATCAGGCAGCGGAAGTCGCAAGAGGAGAATACATTTTCTTCTTAAACAATGATACGGAAGTGACGGAGGGCTGGCTCTCTTCCCTTGTGGATCTTATGGAAAGACGAGCCGATGCCGGTATGGTGGGATCAAAGCTCGTCTACCCGGACGGGAGACTCCAGGAAGCGGGTGGGATTATCTGGTCCGATGCCTCCGGCTGGAACTACGGAAGACTGCAGAACCCGGATGAGCCGGAATACAACTATGTAAAAGAAGTGGACTATATCTCGGGTGCGGCAATCCTGATTCGGACTTCCCTTTGGAAAGAAATCGGGGGCTTTGACGAGCTCTTTGCGCCGGCTTACTGCGAGGACTCGGACCTTGCCTTCTCCGTACGAAAGCACGGGTATAAGGTCCTTTACCAGCCCCGCTCCAAGGTGATTCACTATGAAGGAATTTCCAACGGAACCGATGTGGAGGGGAGCGGTTTAAAGCGCTATCAGAAAGTAAATCAGGAGAAATTCAAGGAAAAGTGGAAGGAAGAGCTGAAGAAGCAGAGTGTGAATACCGGAAATCCGAATCCGTTTCGTGCAAGAGAAAGAGGACAGGGAAAACGCTATGTTCTCTTTGTCGATCACTATGTTCCGACTTTTGACAAGGATGCCGGATCAAAAACGACCTATCAATATCTGAAAATGCTGACAGACAAGGGCGTCATCGTGAAATTCCTTGGAGATAACTTCCTACAGGAAGAGCCGTATACTTCTGCCTTAGAGAATCTTGGGATAGAAGTATTGTATGGCAGCAGGATGCAGGGGGATATCTGGAATTGGATGGAGCGAAACAAGGAGATGATCGATATCGCTTACCTGAATCGTCCGCATATTGCAACGAAATATATTGACTTTATTAAGGAAAATACCCCCTGGAAGATTATATTCTACGGACATGACCTGCACTTCCTTCGACTTCAAAGAGAATATGAACTTGAGCAGAAACCGGAGCTTTTGGAGGAAATCCAGTACTTTAAAAATATGGAATTCTCCGTTATGGGAAAGGCGGAGATGAGCTATTATCCGTCTTCTTTGGAAGTGGAGGAAATCCATAAAATAGATGACAGCATCCCGGTAAAGGCCATTACCGCCTACGTCTTTGACAAGCCGGCAGCCGTAGAGAAAATCGGAGAAGAAAGAGAGGGCATCCTCTTTGTAGGAGGCTTTGCCCACCCGCCCAATGAAGATGCTGTCCTTTGGTTCTGTGAAGAAGTCCTGCCCTTTATGAAGAGACAGCTACCCGACTTAAAGTTCCGTATAGTAGGAAGCCATGTTACGGACAAGGTGAAAGACTTGGAAAAAATAAAGGGAGTCGAGGTACTCGGTTTTGTGAGTGATGAAAGACTGCATGAGCTTTATCAGGAGAGTCGCCTTGTGATTGTTCCGCTCCGTTATGGTGCAGGGGTAAAGGGTAAGGTTGTAGAAGCACTTCACGAAGGAGCAGCAGTGCTCACCACCTCCTGCGGAGCAGAGGGCATTCCCCATGCCAAGGAAGTTATGGTGGTGGAGGATGATCCCCGGAAGTTCGCCGATGAAGGAGTCCTGCTCTACCAGAACCTGCCGAGGATTCGGGAGTACTCGAAGAAAGCTACAGAGTATATCGCGGAGCACTTCTCCCCGGATGCGGTGTTTAAGGGGATAAAGGATGATTTTGGATTGTAAGAGTATATAGCTTGATACAATTCCAAAATCATATTATAGCGAAGTAAAGCCCCCAAAGTGATAAATGAGGTGATAAATCGCCCAAGAGGCGAAAATGATGGAATAAATGATGGGATAAATCGCCCAAGAGGCAAAAATGATGGAATAAATGATGGGATAAATCCCGAAAACGGCAAAATTGATGGGATAAATGATGGGATAAAATCTAAACTATCGCATATAGCAGTAAAAAAACGAGAAAGAATAGAAAAACTACTTGAAATCATCAATGAGAGTCCCTCGGTAGCATCGGATTCGATTGCAATACAGCTTGGCATATCAAGACCAACAGCAGAAAGATACCTTGCAGAGCTAAGAAGAATGGAAATAGTTAAGAGAGAAGGATTCAATAAGAATGAAAAATGGCTGATACTCTGATTGTAAAGCCTATGTGATAGATAAACAGTAATATAATACAAGCACAGCATAGTTAAGAACGAAGGAGCTAGGAAAAATCTATGGAAGCAATTCTTTTATGCGGAGGTCTCGGAACAAGGCTCCGCTCGGTGGTTTCCGACCGCCCGAAGCCCATGGCGGATATAGCGGGGAAGCCCTTTCTTCATTATCTTGTGAAGATGCTTTCCGAGAGTGGCGTAAAGCACCTGATTTTTGCCCTCGGCTATATGGGGGAGCAGATAGAGGCATACTTTAAAAGCGGAGAGGAATATGGACTATCCATATCCTATTCTTATGAGGAAAGCCCCCTAGGAACAGGTGGAGCCATCAGAAACGCTCTTTCCCATGTTTCTGCGGAAAATGTTCTTGTTTTAAATGCGGATACCTATTTTCATACGGACTATGAAAATCTGCTGGCAGAGCAGCTTAAAAATCAAGCCGTAATGACCATAGCCAGTAGGAAAATCAAAGATATCTCTCGTTACGGGGCAATCCTAAAAGATGAGACAGGGCGCATACTTCGCTGGAACGAGAAATGAGCCTAAATGAGGAGAAATCACCGAAGCCCGGCGAAATCAACGGGGGAATCTATGTGATGAAAAAAAGCCTCATTGAGAAGATTCCGGAAGGAAAGCAGAGTCTGGAAAATGACTGTATTCCTGAATGGCTGGAGGACGGCGTATATCTTCAGGCACTTCCCTCGGACGGCTATTTTATGGACATCGGGATACCGGAAGACTACGCACAGTTCCGGAAAGACATAGAGAACGGGACAATTAACGAAGAAGTCTCCTAGCTTCATAAGATGGAGGACTTCTGCCAATCCTCGTTCCTGTATAGTAAATACTTTACAATGAAAAATATCTGTCATATACTAAAGAAAAAAGGAGATAGAACTATGGCGCAAGTAAATTTTCGAGTGGATGATTCGATTAAAGAGAGAGCGGAAAGTGCATGTACGGCGATGGGGTTAACCATGTCTTCTGCAATCAATATTTTTCTGACTAAAGTTGCAAATGAGAAAAGAATACCTTTTGAAGTATCAGTAGATCCATTTTACAGTGAAGAGCATATTGCTATGCTGGAAAGACGTATTGCGGATATGAAAGCAGGGAAAAAAGTTCATGAGCACGAACTCATCGAGGCTGAATAATGAAAAAGATATGGCATGTTTATACGCAATTTAGAAAGGACATGGAGAGCGGAAAATGCTGAAAAAAACCGTATTTTTAGATCGGGACGGAACGATAAACGAAGAAGTCTCCTACCTCCACAGGGCGGAGGACTTCCGCTTTCTGCCCGGAGTGGTGGAGGGCATGAAGCTTCTCTATGAGCAGGGCTTTCAACTTGTTGTGATTACGAATCAGGCAGGAATCGGAAGAGGCTATTATACGGAGAAAGATGCAGAACTGCTTCACCGTTATATGAGAGAGGAACTTAAGACACAGGGTATCTTCCTGCAAGGCATCTACTACTGTCCTCATCACTTGGAGGGTCTCCCTCCGTACAATACTGACTGTCCCTGCAGAAAGCCGAAGACGGGACTCTTTTATCAGGCAGAATGGGATATGCTTTTGGAAGAGAGAAATAAAGAAGATGCTCTTGCCTCCATACGAAAGCCCAAAATCGGCGAATTAATCCAAAGCGCCTACCGGCTGACAGAAAGGGAGTACAAGAAGCTGGAAGAAGAAAACCGCAGTCTTTCCGAGCGAAAGAACTGGCTTTCCTCTTCTTATATGATCGGGGACAAGCTCCTTGACTGCACGGCAGGAGCAGAGTTCGGTGTAAAATCCATACTCCTTGGAACAGGCTACGGGAAGGAAGAAATGGAGAGAGCCAAAAAAGAAGGAAAGCAAGATTTCTCTTACTTTCCTACACTTTTAGATGCGGTAAGAGCGATATTATAGGCTCTTTTGAAGTAGATTGTTATCATCTAAGGAAATCTTCTCCGCAATAATTTTAACTATTTTTACTGTTTCTGAAAACTCCAAATCTCCTACATAAAGATTGTCTTCTAAATATACTTTCCATAATTCTTTAAGATAATCGTCATCCTTTATGTCCTCAATAATATCCTTTGCCTGTTTCATAAGTAGCAAACTTTCTCTTCTATTTGCGGTTGAAATAATGGCCTGTTTTAAAATGTCAAAATCAATTTCCTCTTTTCTTAAGTTGTATAAACTATATAGATCGTAAAAATCTCTCATCCTTGTTGTGGAGATATTTCTTTTAATAACGCTCTCGTATTTCGGCTAATATCGTTTCGATAGGATATGCTAAAACCCTAAGACTTTCCTCTTGAAACATACAAGGATATTGGTATTCCATTTCCCTTGGTGTTATGGCATCTCCTGTTGTAATATCAATCTTCATATCATTTTTAATCTTGCCAAATTTAGCTATTAAATGGACTCTGAAATTCTCGTATTCATCTTCTTCTCGTATATGGCTTATATCTGTTATTTCAAATTCTATACCGTCATCTACCTCTACATTTAGGATTTCCGAAACAATATTTCGTACAATTTCTTCCTTCAATGGAACACCTTTGATGGTGGTATCCATATCCATCGTAGTACGGTTATCAATCCCAATTATAGAAGATATAAGAAGTCCGCCTTTGATGATAAAATTAAATATATACTCAGATTTTGACAGTCTTTCCAAGAATCTTTCAAAGAAAAACATTTGTAAAACCTCTTGTGATCTAAGGTTTTTAGAGTTCGCAATTTTTCTTATTTTGCCTTTAAGACTTTCCGGACCTATCATTTATAAAACCTCCGTGTATTTTCTGATTTCATCTTCAATACCAAGGATTTTGCTGTATTTGATAAGATTTCTGATATTTTTATCTTTGCTCTTAAAGTATCCGGTCATTGCATCTATAAATATCTGCTTATCAACCGACTTCCGTTCTAAAACAATATCGCAGATACATCTTTCCATGTTATAGCATTTGACAGAAGAGCCTAGCGGTGTTTTTGTCTTACTAATTCCCAAATCAAAAAAATCTATCTTGACATAATGCACTTTAATATTTGAAAATTTTCGTTTTATATGCCCTGTATTATATCCTTGGGGTACACTGATGTGAAAAACATTAGGTGTTCGATCACTAAATCCAAGAAGATATAAAGCTGTATGGAAAGAAAATACCACTTGCTCATTATTAAGTGATATTGCGGCAAAGTCATCATCTATGGCATCCTTTTTCTTATAGACTCCATTTTTAACTCTCTCCAGCTCGCCTTTCTGGACAAGTGAAGCTAAGATATGCCTTTTGATGCCTATCTCTTCCGCCTGTTTATTTGTAATAATATTACTTTCTAAAAAGTATTTTTCTAAAGCGTTCATTTTATCACCCTCTTTACAAGTACGCTTTAATTATAGATTGATAAAGAGCATATGTAAATCACGAGGTAAAAATGCAAGCGTTTCAAGAAAAAAGAAGGAAAGCAAGACTTCTCTTACTTTCCTACACTTTTAGATGCGGTAAAAGCGATATTATAGGCTCTTTTTAAGTAATTCACTCTCCCTTTTTTATTTCTGCAATTCTTTTAAACTGAGCAAGTTCCTCATCCGTTAGCTCAGGACCATCTTCATCAAAAGAGAAAGGGCGCATAGCTGCTTCCTTTAATTCCAAAATCTGTTCATCGGTCAGTTTACTATTTTGATCAAGATTATATTTTTTCACAGCCATTGAAATACGCTCTCCTTTCCTTTCGGTTGCAATTCTTGCAGATATAATTCTATAAAGTGGATTTCGAAAGGTGTAAACAACCATTAAAACTTTACCTGCAAATCCAATAGTTATATACCTGTCTTCATTATAACTATGAATTTCATCAAAATATTCTAGTCGCTGTTCATCCGAAAAAATACTGCTCCAGCATAAGGCACAGACTATGATAAATCGGAAGATGCAGCTCCTGAATCTGATAGGTTTCCCCGGAAGGTACGATGATGGAAAGGTCAGCCAAGTCTTTCCCCGCCCCACCATCTTTTCCTGTCAGTAAAATGCTCTTCACTCCCATAGCCTTTGCAAGCTTTAAAGCATAACCCACATTCTTCGCATTGCCGGAGGTGCTGATACCAAAGAGAATATCCTCTTTCTTTCCATATCCCAAAAGGCACTGCGCATAAAAAAGAGCTTCATCCTGATCATTACTGAAAGCAGTATGAAGAGCGGTTTGTGAGCTGAAGGAAATGGCCGGAAGCCCCTGCTCCAAGTGTTTGGTAAAATACTCCGCTTCCTCTCCGTAAAGCGCCTGCAAACGAGATTGCAGTTCCGGATTTATCTTTCGCTTTGCGCAAAAAGCCTTCATCAGCTCTCCGACGATATGATCACTATCTGCAGCGCTTCCTCCGTTACCACAGAGAAGTAGCTTTCCCCCCCTCTCATAAGAATCCCGTATGAACAAAAATGCTTTCCATACTTCTTCCTGTACGGCTTTCAAGACCGGATATCTTTCTAATAAAATTTCCAATTCTTTATAGGATTTTTCTTCCTGTACTGTCATAATCTCTCCTTTTGTTTGGTCATGGCACCCCGAAACTACAAGGTACTACTGAATATTTTACTATGGAATATACAAGTTTTCGTACAATAAATCATAGCATAGCTTTTCAAGAAATGGTCCAGAATTTTATTGAAGTGAGATTTTGTAATAATTTCTGAATAAGTATTTACTTTATCCATGTGGAGAACTATAATTTAATTACCTTTTAGGTAATAGAATTATAGAAAGGAAAAAATGATTTAGTTTGGGAATGCAGATACTATTTAAAAATGAAACGGCAAAGAAACAGTTTTGCTCTGCATACAAGAAAAAATGGAGATATCCTGAGCTGGTAAAAAAGAAACTTGAATCTGTAGAAAACTTTATACTGAATGCAGAATCTTTAATGGATATTGCAAATTATCCTCCGTTTCATTTTGAACGCTTGAAAGGGTTTAGAAAAGAGGAGTGGAGTATTCGAGTAGGAAATACCGGATATAGAGTTACCATGATTCCTTGTAATAATGACGGAAATGAGATTACGGAAGGGGATATTTTAGCCCAGTGTAAAATGATTAAAATTGTGAAGGTAACGGAGGTGTCGAACCATTATGAATGGTGTAAAAGAATATAAAGATATAGTGGCATATCACCCGGGATATTATATAGCAGATATTATTGAGGATATGGGCATTAGTCAGGCTGAATTTGCGACAAGGATGGGAACAACGGCCAAAACTTTAAGTCAGTTAATTCATGCTCAGGCGAATATTTCTAATGACTTAGCAAAGAAGCTTTCTGCAATGACAGGAACAAGCATAGAGCTTTGGCAGAATTTACAAAATACCTATGATAAAAAGCGGATTGAAATAGAACAGACGAAGGATATTGACGCGCAGAAAGATGTGATAAAAGAAATAGATTATAAATATTTTGTTGAAGTCGTTGGTTTGCCGAAAGTAAAAAGCATAATCGATCAGATAGCAAATTTATGTTGTTTTTTAAAGGTCTCAGATTTGCGAATCATGTTACAGCCTGATTTTTTGGTGAATTTCAGAACTGCTTCACCACGTAACAGCAAAAAGAATATTATGAATTCCAGGGCTTGGATTCAAACAGCTATCAATATTTCGAAGAATATTGATACTAAACCCTATGATGCAGAAATTAAAAGGATATTTGCCGGAGTTAAGAAGTATGACTGTGCGAAAGCCGGAAGAATTCTTGCCAAGAATGCGTGAAATTTTTTCCGAATGTGGAGTGGCATTTGTTTTATTGCCACATTTAAAGAATTCCGGAGTAAATGGTGCTGTTAAGTGGGTAAATGAGGACAGGGTCGTGCTTGCAATGAATAATCGAGGACTCGATGCGGATAAGTTTTGGTTTTCTCTATTTCATGAAATCAAGCACGTTCTTCAACAAAAGATAAAAACTGTATTTGTAAGCAGTACGGCGGAAGAAATGATAGAGATAAATAATAATCTAGAAACAGAAGCAGATAAGTTTGCAACTAACTATTTAATTCCCCTGGTAGAGTATAAAAGATTAGCTCCAACAAGATTCATTTCGGATAAGGAGATAGTCGAATTTGCTAAATCAATAGGAATTCACCCGGGAATTGTCGCGGGAAGACTGCAACATGAAGGAATCATTGCACAGAATAGATGCTCAAAGCTAAAAGAAAAGTATGTATTGGAACTTCGGACATTGCCGTGAGAACCATTTGTTAAGCATAGAGCAAAACTGTATTAAAAAGAGCTTGGATTGGAGGCTGACTTGAGCGAATTAAAAAAGAAAATAAACTATACAGTGGCATGCATAAATGAGTTTGCCAAAAAATTTGAAATTACCTCAAAAGAAGCATTTCAATATTTAGAGAAGTACAAAGGAATCCTTTTCCTTAAAGAGCACTATGAAATAGAGCACACACTTAGCTTAGAGGATGCAATTGAAGATTTAAGCAGAGTGTGTAGAGCCAATGGAGGTGAGTATTAATGCGACTATATCATGGAAGCAATGTGGATATTAAAGAAACAACGAATCAATACTCCTTTCATACGGATAGAGCTATTCGGCTACTGAAGAAAGTGGAAGAATAGGAAATGGGTGGAGGAATAGAAATGAGTAGAGAAGAGCAAATGATAGAATATATGGTCCAAGATCTTGTGGAAATCTTATCGGAAACATCCTGGATGGAGTATGACTTTGCAATGAAGATTATATACAGCTCGGAGGTTTATGACAAATTGATGGAACCGGGTACCGGGCTATATAGAGAAAGTCCGGGCTATGTATACGGACTTTTACAAGACGAACTAAACTTCGGACATATCGTGCAGGCTGAACTATAGCCTGCACGATTGTTTTATATAGCAGGTAATGTGCAAGAAAACAATAGAACTTAGCTCAAACCTATAACGCAAGTGAATTATACGACATTCCACTTTTGATTCGAAAGAAACTTGAGCGGAAAAAACAAGTGGAAACTTAAGAAAATATTTCGTCTTTTTAGTTTTAAAAAAATTATAAACAAACAAAAAATCATAATTCTTAAAAAAATCGTCACATTTGCCAATTGAAAAGTGAAAAAAACGGAATCAAAAACGGGAAAAACCGATTCTATTACATTTTGAACCCCTCTTAAGCAAGGTCTATTGAAAAAGAAAATGCCACTGATAAAATTTATTACAGGATACGCATTGCTTGGAAAAGAAGCAATCAGAGGGATTTGATTTTTAAATAGAGTAGGTTACAGTGAAGGAACGCCCGCTACATCGAGCCTTTCTGTATTCATGCGGAAAGATTGACTTTCTTACTATTTTGTATGGTATGGAAAATGCGAAGAGGTAGGCGATGGCGATGAAGAAAAATAATAGGGATTATATTGCACAAATGAACAAGGGCATGAAGCAGAAGCTATCTATGCTCTTAATAGCTTGTCTTTTGTTCACCGGTTATCATGGTCTTACCATTTCCGGAAGAGCAGAGCAGGAAGAAAAAGAACAGACGAACGAGATATCCGTCTCCGGCACGCAGGTGAAGGTTCAACTGCTTGGCGAAGATATAAGAAGAGCGGCGAAGGAAGCCATCGAAAAAGGAAAACGAGTAGAAGCCGCGGCTTTACAGGGCTACAGCGGAGACGAGGACCTGCAGAAAGAGTATGCAGAGATATTCTCTTCCGAGAAAGAAGTCTATGAGATTCCGCTTGACAGCATTTCCGAAGGACTTTCCGAGAGCCTTGCCGAGGAAGAAGCCGGATTACAGGTTTTTGTAGAAAGAGATGCGAAGGACCTTGAGAGACTTGTAAGAAAAGAAAGCAAAGAAAGCTTACTTCTCTATGATAAAAACAGCCAGCTGTCACAGCTCTTCCCGGAGACTAAGCAGGAAGAAGTAAAGTCGGCAGTTGAGAAAGAAGAGGAAAGCGGAGCGGAGGAAGCTCTTGCGTCCGACAGCAATATCGAAAAAACGGAAAGAAATACAGAACTGACGGGAAGCGAGTTAATTACCTTCCTTTATAAGAACAAGGCGGACCACAGAATCAGCTTCCAGCTTTCTGTTGATGGAAATACATACCCGAAGGTAGTCGTATCCCCGAAGACACAGCTTTTTAAGTCTTTCCTTGATAAGCTGAAGAAAGAGGAAAAGAAGACCCGGCAGGAGACAACTGCCGCTGCAAGTACAGAAGCAAAAGAATCTAAAGAAGAAAGTGCAGAAACGAAAGTAGCTTCTGAAAATACAGAATCCAATGAGCCGGAGAGCTCCGTTTCTTCTGTGAGCCTTGTTTCTACTGAGGGAAGTGAGGAAGAAACAACTGTAGCAGAAAATGTTACTGTAGAAACTGCTATGGAAGCAAGCGCTGAGGAAGAGAGTATAGTAGAAGAAAGTACGGAAGCGGAGGCTGGTGAAGCAGAAACAACAGTTTCTGAAACAGTGGCAGAAACCGCTTTAGAAACAAAAGATACAGAAGTAAAGAAAGACAAGGCAATTTTTGAAGGTTTCTTAAAGGAAGTAATCGAGCACTATGAGGAATTCCTGGGAGAACTGCAGACTGCAAGATTCACACAGTACAGCTTAAATGAGCTTGGAAGAAAGACCCAGAACGTTGAAATCAAAGACTTTGTAACAGTTGAAGTGTTCTACGATGAAGATGCATTCGATGAGGATGTTGTGCTTGAAGCAAAGCGCCTTGTGAAGCCGGAAGAAGAGGGCAAAAAAGAAGGCGAGAAGCTTACAGAAGAGCAGATTAAGCTTATGCAGGACACAGGAATCTACGAAGATACTGACTCTTTAGATATCCGTTTTGTAAGCAAGAAGGACAAAGAAAAAGAAGTAGAACCGAAGGAGAACTATACAGTTACTGTTCGTCTTACTTTCGATAAGAAGGCTGTTCCGGAAGAGGCAACTGCAGATACCATTGCGATTCATCACATCGTAGAAGAAGATGGAAAAGAGCCGTATGTAGAAACGGTACTTCAATCAGAAGCGGAAAAAAAGGTTGAAAAAGAAGAGTTAACCTTATCTCACGAAATTGGCGAGGCAGAAGCTGAATTAATAGAATCCGGGGAACTTGTCTCTGAAAATGAAATTCCAAATGAAAGTATTTCTTCAGCGAAGGAAAATAGAGAGAACATAACAAAAGAATTTACAGTAAGTTCCTTTTCGGCATATATAGTGGGGTGGAACAATGAGAAACAGGAAAATAAATATGGTACAGTTCGATTCCACTTTGTAGATAGTAAATTTAGAGAATTAGCACCGGTAGAAAATGTAAAGGAAAAATGGCTAAAAGAAAATGTAGTAGATTATTATAATGTTTCGTTGCCATCGATATATGAGTACAAGCGCTCAGAAGAGAATCCTCACGGCTTTGCGGGCAAGACAACTTGGGGTGGGCGTATAGTGCCAAAATATCCAGAACTTACGCGCAAATTCTTTGGCTATGAATTACGGGGGTTATATGGCTTACCGGATAAGCAACCAGAGGAACCTTCAAAGGCATTACATTATAGAGTTATAAAACTAACTGAGGGGTGGGCAGAATATGAAACTGATGGTGTCTATACAGGGGCTATATACTTTGGATGGAAAAACGTGCAACCGAGATGCGTTAGAGATTTTTTCTTCGTGTATGATATCAAAGCGGATGATGCCTGCCCAAACAAGACAAGAAACTTGATAAATCCTACATTACTACATGATAAGTATATTACAAAGAATGGTGAAGATAATTATGAACTAACATTGACTGCACAGACAAAGAAGGGAGATATTAAGAGCGTAAAGCCGAAACTGGATGTAGTTTTTGTCTATGATAATACAGGAAATATCAATAAAGCAGATACAACAGAAACAAAAAATGCAGTTTATGGGCTAATGGATGATTTAGATAAAAAGACAGATGCTAGGTTTGCTCTTGTAGCTATGAATAGCGAGGCAAAACCAACGTATAACTCCGGATTATTCAATAAGTATAGCGATGTTGAGCTAAACACTAAGAATCTCAGGAATTATCTTAAGGTCGATCAAGCGTTGAATGGATTAGAGTCATCTATAGTAGGAAAGTTTGGGAATTTAAATAATAATTTACCGCATAATGATGCAATCTATAATGATGTTACTACTTATGAGTTTGGTAAAAAGGAAGCTATAAAAGGAAAGATAGAAAATTTGAAGCCAAATGTAAGCGGAGGTGGTGCTAACTATGCGGCAGCAATTGCTGATGTTATAAGCTTAGTTAATGTTACCCATGTTCTCACAGATCAGGAGTACATGCACTCGGTAGCAAAAGAATATGATATCAACTGGAAAAATTCCAAGGAGGTAACGAGACTAGAAAGAGAAATAATACTCTTTATTATTCAGGTGACGGTGGCACCGTTCGACAAGATGCAAAGGTGGTAGTAGTCTTCATAACAGGAAGTAATCCTACAAAGGCGTATGTACCGAAAGATGGGAAATATGATACCTATATTCGACACAATGGAGAATACTATCTTACACGCAATAACTATAAAAAAGGCCAGAGTATAAGTAATGATGGTAGTAAGATTTACTACCCGGCATTAGATACCGCAAAAGCTCTTTTGAGACATCTGCACTACCTTGATGCATTTTATACAGTTGGAGTAGGAGATGAATCAAATTGGGACAAGATAGAGGACTTTACCAGTGTACTTCCGATAGGAATAACGAAGAAACACTTTGATGCGTCGAATGTCAGCGATTTGAAGAAAGACTTTGATAGTTTGCCTTATAATATTTTCAATGCCCAGCTCAATAGCGTTAGTATTGAAGATACATTAAGCGAAAACGTAGAGCTAATTGATGGAGATAATTCTATTCACGGAGTGCTTGCTAAAAAGCAAGCCAATAGGGTAGAAGACGAGAAAATAATAGATCCTAGAGACTATCCATCATTTGGATTAAATAGAATCAAAGCATGGCAGACATACGACGATGTGAAAAAGAGAACAGTACTTCACTTAGAGACCGATCCGGAGAATTTTGTATTACCTGATGGATATGAGCTTAGGCTTGTTGCGGATATTAAGCCTAGCAAAACTGCTTATAAGAATATAAATATACCGTCAAAACGACAAGATGGAGATGACAGAACTGACTTAAATGATATTTATAAGAAGGAAAAACTTGGAGGAAAAGAACCGTTAGATAAATATGGTACTTCTGCGGGAATTAACGGCTTACCTACGAATGATTTTGCTGATGTAAAGTATAAGTATGAAAAACCCGGCGGAGGAAATGAAATACCTCCGAGTGAAGAGTACAAGAAACCCATCATCAAAGTCGAAGAAAAAGGCTATCTCCAAGTCAAGAAAATTATTTGGGGGCTGAATGGAAAGATATACAATCAAAGCTCAGGTACTTGGACTGAATTTGGTAAAAAGATTTAAAGAACATTAGCTTCCAGATTTGGCAGAAAGATTTATCGGATACAAGAGATGAAGAAGGTGGAACGCTTCTAACAACAATTAATTTAGGAGATTCTGATTGGATAGATGGCAGCTTTAAAGACGATAGAATCATAAATAAAAATGGATACAACATAAAAATCCACAAGTATGAAAGCGAAAATGGAGCTGATAAATTTATCTTTACAATTGATGATCTACCTAAAAATAAAAATTATAGGGTTGTTGAGATAGTTCATAATGAAAATGAAGTATACAAAGAGGCTGAAAATGCTTTAACTGGATACAAGTTTGTCGGTAAAGGTAAAGATGGAAAAGGGAAGAATGGAGAGAGGACAGAAAAATATAACCCTCTAGTTTCCCCGAGGCCAGGCTATACCTATGAGTTTAATAACCTATATGAACCTGAAAATCCAGAAAAGATTACTGTCAAAAAGATAGTTGAAGAGTTTGGCGGTACAGCTTATACCAATGAAGCGAAGAAGGATAATTTTGAATTTGATATAGCTTTCTATAAGCGTGATGGATTAAATAATGTTCCTTTGAATGCAGATGAACTAGAACCAATACTGAATTCCTTAAAAAAGAAGTATGAGAAAGAGAAAGAGGAAGAGAAAAAGACTTTTGAAATTAGTGTTGTTCCTCACAAACTTGGAAGCCATACAAGAGTATCAACTATTCACTTCCAACTTCACCATGAGGAGTCTATAGAAATTGCCTTTACTCCAAACTATAGCTTCCGAATCTTTGAAGAGAAAAAAGATGGATATGAAAAGGCAAAGGTAGATACGATGAAGGGCATTACAAAAGGTGATATTGGCCATCGAGAAGAAAAGCTGGGAAAGTTTACCTATACCTACACGGACCTTACAACTAACCAAGGCCAGACAGTGGTTTTCAAAAACCCGAGAATTACCGTTGTTCCAACCGGCCTTCGTGGAGACCTCACACCTTACCTCTTCAGTATCTTCGGCTTCACTCTCATGGCAGGTGCATACTTTGCCATCAACAAAAAGAAAAGAAGGGAGATTTAAACCAATCTTTTCAGAACGTAGAAGAGGAACTGCAAGTTTCATCTACTGCAAAACTCTAAAGCAGAAAGGATAGCCACAAACGATATCCTTTCACTAATCAGAACTAGCTATAGTTCATTGAAAATCTTATAACGAGTCTCTTCCGATGCAGATACAGCTGCTGAAGAAGAACAAAGTTGGAAAAGAACTTCGATGCACCGAATATCGACGAAAGGAGTTGAAATGGCGACTCCGGTGTCTCCAACAGCAGATGCATCTGCATCGGAAGAGAACTTGTTTAGACACGAGTATTATCGACCGGACAAGAAAGAATATAAGGTTTTCAAGTAGCACAATAAATCGAAGGCTCGCAACCTTCTGTTTATATATCACACAATGTTTCTACTATTTTAAAAAGGGAGAGAAAACATGAGAAAGAATTTTAACAAACTCGCAACCCTGGCATTATCCGGAATGATGGTAATGTCAATGGCAGTACCTGCATTTGCGGGACAGCATTTTAGTGATGCTGAATTAATAATTCCATTTACTAAGACACTTTATGTAGATGGTGAAACATTAGCACCGCGTACATCTTTCAATTTTACAATTACTCCTGCAGCGGGAGGAACAACATGGGAATATGATGGTGAAGACGCGCAAGGGACCAAAAAAAGAGGAAGCGTACAAACAAAAGCCGGAATTGCTAATGGTGTAAAAGTTAAAGAGGCAGCAAAGTTCGCTCCTAATCCGACAGATTTAACTAATAGATTCGGTACAACGGTTACTGTTGGTAATAAAACATATTCGGCTTTTACTTCTGAGGCAAAGTTTGAGATCGATGAACTTGTGTTTAAGAATGCTGATTATGGCACATATGAGTACAATTTAGAGGAAGTTGACAGCCACTATGAGGGTGTGAGATATAGTACATCAAAGTTCAAGCTCTATGTTATGAAATATCATAAGACAGAGAATGGACAGGAAAAAGACCACTTGATTGCTAAAGTTGTTCGTACAGAGGCATCCCATAAGTTTACTGACGTAGCAAAGCAGTGTATTGGAGCTAAGGTCGAGGGTATTGAGAATAACTATGGTAATCCGACTCCGCCTGAAACACCGGATATTCCTCCTGTAACTCCTCCGGGTGGAACTCCTCCCACAGAGGACCCCAATGATACAACCCACGTAGTACATATTGCTAAGAAAATAACTGGAAATGCATCTGTTAAGACGAAGAAGTTTGCCTTTGAAGTATATGTAATTCCTAGCAGTACTGCAGGTGTAACGGAAGATGCGACAGGGCAGAAAGAGAGAGAACAGTATGCTGTTATCAATGAAAGTGCGGAAAGAGTAAGTGCCGTATATGTTGAAGCAAGTACTCAAGTCGAAGTAGATAATAAAGAAACAAATCCAATAACTGGTGTAAGAAAGCTTACATTTGAAGCTGCGGATAGTCAGGGTGTTAAGATTACCGGATTGACAAAGGGCGATAAAGTAGTTGTAAAGGAAGTTGATCAGGATAACACTTATGTTGTTACGGCAGGAGAGGATCAAACTAATTACGCTACAACCGGTTCAGGGCAGCTAGGTTCTCGTATAAATAAGACAGCTATTGCTGTTGATGCTAAGCGTCAATTAGACTTTAATGTTGAGAAGAACGAAGCTAAGGTTGTTGTAACGAACGATAAGAACAATATCACACCGACCGGCATCGTTATGAATGTTGCTCCATATGCTATGATGCTTGCCGTTGCAGGCGGTTTGGGTGTAGTATTCGTAAACCGTAAGAAGGAAGAGGAATAATTTCCTTACTTTCTATATAGCACACATCAAAATCTTTCCAAATTTCTTACTGGGCAAACAAATCTTCTTCTCCAAGCTTGGTGAGTGAAATAGGAAATTTTGAATCAGTAGGAATCCCGGGGCTTATCCCCGGGAGGAATACTGAAATACAAGGTTTGTAGATTATAAACTTTGAACATAAAGATTCAAAGTCTATTGTGTACACACCGTGTACAGGGAAAAGGAGTAGAAAGGACAAGGAATGAATGTAGCATCCAAAGCTGCAAGAGTGGGAGATAGGATATTATCGTATCTTGCTATTATTATAATGATAATGATGTTATCTTTTGGAGCGTATTCTCTGTGGGATACATATATCGCTATGTCCGGTGCTTTTTGAAGAATGATTTTCTACAGTACAGGCCAAACTTAGGGAATACCGAAGAAACAAGGTTGAGCTTGCAGGAGTTACTAGCAATAAATCCGGATACAAGAGGCTGGATTACAATCGATGATACACATATTGACTATCCCATGGTTCAAGGAGAGGACGATATGGAGTATGTCAACAAGGATGTTACGGGAGAGTTTTCTTTGTCAGGCTCTGTATTTCTTAGCGCAACAAATAAAGCGGATTTTAGTGACCCTTATATGCTAACTTACGGCCATCACATGGATAATGGCGGAATGTATGGAGATGTAATGGAGTTCACTAAAAAGGATTACTTTGATTTACACCAAACAGGACATCTTTTCTTACCTGATGGAAGTGCTAGAAAATTAGAAATTTTTGCTGCAATAGAATGTGATGCTTACGATAAAATGATTTATAGTACGGATGGAAGAGAAGGTCATATTATGGAACTTGTAACATACTTAAAGAACCATTCTACAAATTTTAGAGACATAGGGATGAGAGAAAGTGACCAGATAATAGCCTTGTCTACTTGTGTATCGTTGGAAACCAATGGTCGAGCAGTTGTTATGGCGAGAGTAAACCCATAAAGGGAGGAGTAACGGAGATGAGAGCGAAAGAGTTTTTTATAAGGGCTGGCAAGCTTCTATCAGCTGTGCTTTCCTTTCGGTAGGCCTGAGCATGGTTTCGCAGGCAATGGTGTCTTATACACTAAAGTTTCCCGTGAAGATCAATGTTTCAGGAAATGCCCCGGAAACGACATATCGTGTAAAGATGGAAGCAGATGCGAAGAATCCAAATGCTCCTCTTCCAAGTCCAAGCGAAATTTCCAAAGTTGGAGCAGGAAACAATCAGGAACACAAGGTGGAATTTGAGATTACGTATACCGCACCGACAAGAGAGGGAGAGGATTTAATCTATAAAATCAAACAGACTACGGAGGCTGCGAACAATTTAGAGCTGAGTAAAGATGAGTATACTGTAATCGTGCAAGTTTTTGAGGATGAGAAAAAGCCCGGACATTTAAAGGCGGTTTATTGGGTTGGTAAGAAGGATTCTGAAACGAAGAGTAAGAGTGGAGAAATAAGCTTTACAAATAGATATAACAGAAGCCCGAATCCCGGTGGCGGAGGAGATACTCCTCCCGGTGGTGGCGGAGACACACCCCCGACACCCACCCCTCCAAACCCGACACAGCCTACTCCGAAGATTCCGGAAGTGCAAGGAGAGGTAAGACCTTTTGATCCTGTAAAAGCGATACAGAAAGTTCCCGAGGTTTTTGGGGCAATCAGAAAGGTTGCAACGGGAGATAGCAGTTCTATGGCACTATATGGCTTGTTTGCCGCTACATCAATGTGTTCCTTATTCTTCTGGGGAATTGGACAGAAAAAGAAAGAGAAGAAAGCCTAAGGGTATCAAATGCTTCCTATTATATATAGATAAGCATAGGATATAAGAAACAACTTGTGTGATACCTTTACAGGGGGATGGTTAGTCTTTAGCTACAGAGGTATTGAAGAGAGTCTTCGGCGTAGATTTCTACGCCGGGGGCTCTTTGCTGTCGTTTTTTCATCCGGATGATCCGCTTATCGGGGAGTCTTTTAATTACTCTCCGTAAGCCAATCCACTATATATAGGAGTTCTATACCCTTTATGTTTCCGCTATCTTCATAGCGTCCTGTAATCAGTACCTTTCTGTGATTATCGGGAATTTGCAGTAGATTATCCGTTTCGTGGGTATTGCTTGGTAGTCGGTAGCAGACTTGGTAATACTCGACGGTTCCATTCTTTCTTGCTATAAAGTCAATCTCCTTCTCTTCAAGTCTTCCGACATCGACGGTATAGCCTCTACGGAGCAATTCCATAAAGACAATGTTTTCCAAGCGATTTCCGTAATTGCCTTCCTGGAATCCTACTGCTATGTTTCTAAGACCGTGATCCGCCATATAATACTTTGCATTTTGTCGTAAGTAAGCTTTTCCACGTAAATCATAAGGCATTGCTTCATAAAACAAAAAGGCTTCCTGTAGTAAGTCCAGATATTTTCCTACAGTATGATAGGAAATGGATAGTTTTTCGTGGGATAAAAGATTGGATATCTTTGTGCTGCTGATCATCTGCCCGGCACTATCGGCTAAAAAAGAAACGATTCTTTTCAGCGCGAAGGTATCTCGTACATTTCCTCTGCTTGCAATATCATTTAAAAGTATAGAGTCATATATGCCTGAGAGAATACCGGACTTTAGCTCCTCGTTGGAGAGAATGACTCCGGGAAGTCCTCCGTACTTTTCATATTCTTTATAGGCAATATCCGTTTCTCGTGTATTTAGGGGAATTCCTTTCGCCTCCAGAAACTCATGAAAGGAAAAAGGATATACAGGGATTTCTACATATCTCCCACTAAGCAGGCTTGCTAACTCTCCTGATAATAGCCTTGCGTTAGACCCGGTAAGAACTATATCGCAGTTATAACTTACCCGAAAACCGTTGATGACCTCTTGCCATGCATCGACATATTGGATCTCATCAATGAGAAGATAAAAAGTGTTCCCGTCTTCAGGACAGAGACGCTCCAGTACAGTGCCTAAATCCTCCTTGGACTGCACGTTTCGATAGGCATAGGCCTCTAAGTTAAGGTATACAATATGGTCAGAGGGAACGTTCTCGCTCTCCAGGTACTCCTTATACTGTTTTAAAAGTACAGACTTCCCGGAACGACGAACTCCGGTAATAATTTTAATGAAGTCAGTATCTCGAAAGGATATTAACTTGTTTAGATACTGTGTTCTTAAATACATAAATCTCCTTTTCTCTGCTTGCTTTACTTGAAAAGACTTAGAAAGTACCTAGAAAGGACGGCGCAGGTAAGAATCTTATTCTTATATATTTTTGCAAGCCTGTTCTTATAGTAGTACAGAATCATACTTCTGTAAACTGGTAAATTATGAGATTTATAGAACTATATTTCTATAAATTAAAAAGTATTTACAATAAATAGAACTATATTTCTGTAAAAATGAAAGTATTTACAATTAATAGAAATATAGTTCTGTAAAAATAAAAGACAGGAACAAGTATAAATCGCTATGACACCTTATAATGAAAATAAAGCGCAATTATGATATTTTATATATAAACTAAATAAAAAGAGCTGCGATTATACGCCCGGATAATTCTTGCGGATGTTTTTGGAAGATGCGTTTGATAAAGCGCAAAACAAAGCGCAAAATAAAGCGCAGAAAAGCATGATGACGAATCGAGAGCATATATTGTTGCTTCATAAGGAAAATCCTTCATTAACGCAAGCGGAACTATCCGGAATGATGAACAAATCAAGAAGAGCGGTACAAATGTTAATGAAGGAATTGCTGGATGAGGGGTTGATTGACAGAATTGGATCTAAAAAGAAGGGATCTTGGCTTGTTAAATAGTGCGGTGTGAAATGAAGCAAAGAATCATTGGAGAAAGAACAAGATGGGGGGTAAACATGGCTTTAACGGTAAAGAAGGGACGCCCGGAAAAAAGTGAAGGAAGAAGCAAAAAGGAACTTGCGGTTTATGATTATCTGGATAAACTGGGGATTTCTTATGAACGGGTGGACCATCCGGAAGCGCATACCATGGAAGATTGCGCCGTGATTGAAGAGGCATTTTCCGCAAGAGTATGCAAAAATCTCTTTCTTACGAACAGTAAGCACGGCTTTTACTATCTTCTTATGATGCCGGGTGAGAAGGTATTTAAGACGGCAGAGTTGTCGAAAGCAATCGGCTGCGGACACCTTTCTTTTGCGGATGGGGAGGAGATGGAGCGAGTACTGGGCTGCACTCCGGGCTCGGCCTCTGTCTTCGGTTTAATGCATGATAAAGAGGACTTGGTGGAGCTTTTAGTGGATAAGGATTTAATGAAAGAGGAATATCTCTGCGCCCATCCCTGCCACAATATTGCAACATTGAAGCTGCGGACCAAAGACATTTTCACGAAGTTCTTAAAGGCGACGAAGCATTATAAGACGGAGGTAAGCTTGAAAGGGGAGGGGTAGTCCTATGAATGATTTAGTTAATAATCTCCATGCAGATGTTTATACAAATATTAAAATGCTAATGGAGAATGCAAGAACGGATGTAGCGAAGCAAGTCAATAATATATTGGTAAAAACGTATTGGGAAATAGGGAGAATTATTGTAGAAGATGAACAAGGTCATGCAGATAGGGCCGGGTATGGGAAGAGCTTAATAACAGATCTATCTAAGAAACTTACAAAAGAATATGGTAAGGGATTTTCAAAGTCAAACTTATTCTATATGAGAAGTTTTTATTTGACATACCCGATTTTCCAAACACTGTCTGGAAAATTGAGTTGGTCGCATTATTTAGAACTTCTATCTATTGAGGATAAGAATAAGCGTAGCTTTTATGAAAAAGAAACTGTCAATGCAAATTGGTCCGTAAGGGAATTAAAAAGACAAATAAATACATCGTTATTTGAGAGATTATTGCTATCAAGTGGGGATGAAAATAAAGAAAAAGTATTAGATCTAGCTCTAAAGGGAAATGAAATAGCTACTCCAAAGGATATCATAAAAGATCCTTATGTATTTGAATTTTTAGGATTACCTGAAGAAAAACCGATTATGGAAAGTGATTTAGAAAAAGCACTTGTAACTCATATTGAAAAATTCTTACTTGAACTTGGCAAAGGGTTTATGTATGTAGGTTCACAGCAAAGGGTAACACTTGGAAATACCCATTATTATGTTGATATGGTATTTTACAATAAAATCCTAAGAAGCTATGTGCTTATTGAACTTAAGACAGCTAAGTTAATGCCTGAAGCAGTGGGACAGCTTAATATGTATCTGAACTACTATAAAGCCGAAGTGAATGATGAAATGGATAATGAACCTATCGGGATTATTCTTTGTACGAACAAGGATGGTATACAGGCGGAATATGCACTTGGCAGCTTATCTAACCAGATTTTTGCTTCTAAATATACGCTATATATTCCGGATAGAGAACAGTTAGAAGAGCAGGTAGAAAGAATAGTAAAAGAATATAAGAAAAAATTATAAAACTGTTTTTAGAGCACGTTCTCTAAACAAACTGCTTGACGGGGCACCTCATCCATGCTAGACTTGCATGGTACTTGGGGCAATGCCCTATTTTTTATGCACTAATTTCGTAGTCATGCGAAGTTAAAAATCATTGGAGGTGAAAGCCGTGCGTACAAAGATTATATTAGCATGTACAGAATGTAAGCAAAGAAATTACTTTCTCACAAAGGAGAAGAAACTTCATCCTGAGCGTATGGAAGTGACCAAGTATTGTAAGTTCTGCAAAAAGCACACGTTGCATAAGGAGACAAAATAATGCAAGGAGAGAAAAAGTCCGGACTGAGTTCTTTTTTGTCAGGTTTGGAAGCGGAATTCAAAAGGATAGTTTTCCCAACACGGCAGGATGTAATTAAGCAGTCTATTGCTACGGTTGCCATCAGTATCCTGATCGGTTTACTGATTACCGGCTTAGACATTGCCATGAAATGGGGTCTTGGACAGATTCTTGTAAAGTAAAGGTGGGAAGATGGCAGAGAAAAACACGGAAGCCCGCTGGTATGTAGCGCATACCTACTCGGGTTATGAAAACAAGGTCAAGATGGATTTGGAAAAAACCATTGATAACCGTGGCCTTCAAGATGTGATTTTAGAGGTCAGTGTTCCCATGCAACCGGTTATTGAGATGAAGAACGGTGTGGAGAAGAAGACAGACAAGAAGATGTTCCCGGGCTATGTTCTTGTGAACATGGTCATGAACGATGAGACTTGGTATGTTGTTCGTAACACCAGAGGCGTTACAGGTTTCGTCGGTCCCGGATCGAAGCCGGTTCCCCTTTCTGAGGAAGAAATCCTGACCTTAGGCTACAGAAAGTCCGAGGTGCTGGTGGATTTCGCAGAGGGTGATACCGTGAGTGTCATTTCCGGAACCTGGAAGGATACCATTGGCGTCATTAGCCAGATCAATGACCAGAAGAAGACTGTCACCATTAACGTAGAGATGTTCGGTAGGGATACCCCGGTAGAACTGTCCTACGGCGAAGTGCAGAAGTTAAGATAAGATTTGGTAATACCCGAGGGATTTTATCCCATGGAGTACATTTAGCCACCGCTTGCAAAGCAAGCTCGTGGGAGGGTTTACCCGCAATTACCACAAGGAGGTGCCTATATGGCAAAGAAAGTAGAAGGTTACATTAAGTTACAGATCCCCGCTGGAAAAGCAACTCCGGCTCCCCCCCGTTGGTCCTGCATTAGGACAGCACGGTGTTAACATCGTTGCATTCACTAAGGAGTTCAATGCAAGAACTGCAAATGAAGGCGACATGATTATCCCCGTTGTTATCACAGTTTATGCGGATAGAAGTTTCAGCTTTATCACGAAGACTCCTCCGGCTCCTGTTCTCATTAAGAAAGCATGTAAGCTGCAGAAAGCATCCGGCGAGCCTAACAAGAATAAAGTTGCAACCATTTCCAAAGCTGACCTTCAGAAGATTGCAGAGACTAAGATGAAAGACTTAAATGCTGCAACATTAGAAGCTGCTATGTCCATGATCGCAGGAACCTGCAGATCCATGGGTGTTAGCGTTGAACAATAAGAAGGGGAGGCGATTGTTAAATGAAACAGGGTAAGAGATATGCCGAAGTGGCAAAGGCTGTAGATAGACAGGTTAAGTACACTGAGTTGGATGCAATTCAGTTGGTAAAGAAGAATGCAACTGCAAAGTTCGATGAAACTGTAGAGTTACACATCAGAACCGGTTGTGACGGTCGTCACGCTGACCAGCAGGTTAGAGGCTCTGTAGTTCTTCCTGCGGGAACCGGTAAGAATGTTCGTATCTTGGTTTTCGCTAAGGATGCAAAGGCTGATGAGGCTCTTGCTGCAGGTGCCGATTTCGTTGGTGCAGATGACCTCGTACCAAGAATCCAGGATGGTTGGTTCGACTACGATGTTGTTATCGCAACTCCCGACATGATGGGTGTTGTTGGACGTATCGGACGTTTGCTCGGACCGAAGGGCTTGATGCCGAACCCGAAGCTTGGAACTGTTACTATGGATGTAGCTAAGGCTATCGCGGATACTAAGGCCGGTAAGGTTGAGTACAGACTGGACAAGGCGAACATCATCCACGTTCCTGTTGGAAAGGCTTCCTTCACTGAAGAGCAGTTAAAGTCCAATCTGGATGCTTTGATGGCAGCTATCGTTAAGGCTCGTCCGTCAAGCTTAAAGGGTGCTTACATGAAGTCCATTACTTTGACTTCTACCATGGGCCCCGGGTGTGAAGCTGGATGCAGTACAGTTCGGTGCATAAGAAAATTTCTAAAGACTACTTGGGATAAGACCCAAGTAGTCTTTTTTGTTGTGCGCCTAGCGGCGCACGTTTCTAACGGGTTAAAGTCCCGAATCCGCCCGGTAGTGGGAAGGATATAGCCGAAGGCAAGGGTGTCGAGGGTGACCTCGAATCTGAAGGAAGCTGGATATGAGGAAGATACTAACTCATGGGCAAATCTCTGGTCTGACGAACAGAAATCTCATATGAGGTTATGCATGAGGATAAGACTGCAGCACAAGCCAAAGTCCAATAACTACACGGAATCATGCATGATAAATGAGGCAGATATATGGAGAGGAAGAAACGTGTGGTACCTAGGGAGGTCTGTGTGATATGCCTCGAAAGAGGTAACCATTGCCCAAAGCAATGCTGAACACACAGAAGTCAGCAGAGGTCATAGTAGTCGAGAGACAAAGGACCGAATCAGTAGGAGTCTCAAGTATGACTGAGAAAGGAGGAATGACTGGTTATGGCAGAAAACATTGAAAACAATGGCTGTTCGCAAAGAGATAGTGCGGAACATGAAGGGTATGTGAAAGCGCGTAGGTCATTCAATCCGATATGGAAAGAAAGAGGCAGTGCACAGCCAAGACTGATAAACAGTGGCTTTTACGATTTAGCCATAGCATATCAGTCTGTGCACGTCAACTATTGAAAGCGCTGTATACGAGAACCGTACGTACAGTGCTGTGAGAGGACGGCGGTTAGTCACCGCCTCCTACTCGATATATAAGTTATTGAGACTTATAGGACAAAATAGATATAACAATGCTGGGCTGGAGTATTACTGAATTTAAGTTGCGCTAAGTTGCAGTAAGTTGCAAAAACAAGGAAAATTCTCTCTTTGAAAAATCAGAAACCGCGTAAAATAAGGGTTTGTGAAGAGTACAAAGCAGAAATTTAAGTTGCAGTAAGTTGCAGAACGATACTTTATTAGATGGTGAAATCGAGATTAAGCATGCAGTGGTAATTATACTCTACAGTTGATACAATGAAAGAAAAACTGAGAATCGGCGAGGAGATAGTCAATGTCAATAAAAGATATAGAATATATCAATAATTTAGTTAGAGAATTAATTTCATTGCCGCGAGAAACAGAGTGGGTAGAATTTAAACATAATAACGATGATCCACAAACAATAGGTGAATACATTTCTGCTCTTAGTAATTCGGCGGCTTTATTGGCAAGACCAAAGGCGTATATGCTTTGGGGAATAGAAGATAAGACACAAAAAGTCATAGGAACATCGTTTAGTTATGGTGTTGCCAAAAAGGGTGCGGAAGCACTTGAAGCATGGTTAGCGCGTATGCTGAGTCCGCGTATAAATTTCAGATTTTATGAGACTGAATTAGAAGGTAAGAAATTAACTTTACTTGAAATTCCCTCAGCAGAGAAACAGCCTATTCATTTTGCAGGAGAGAAGTATATTAGGATAGGCAGTAATAAGAAAAACCTAAAAGAGTATCCGGATAAGGAAAGAGATTTATGGAAAGCCTTTGATAACACTCCATATGAGCTTAGAACAGCAAAAGATAATGTGCCGCTATCGGAGATTTTTACTATACTGGATTCAGTTGGATATTATGAGAAAATGCAATTTGCTTTACCTAAAAACAAAAACAAAATAGCGGATGATTTTGTAAATGAAAAATTCCTAAAAAAAGATGTTACAGGAACTTATGAGGTTACAAATGTGGGAGCGTTGTTGATGGCTAAGAATTTAGATTATTTTGAGTCATTGTCTCATAAGGCGGTTAGAGTAATATGGTACAAGGATAATAATAGGCTGGAAACAATTAGAGAAAAGTCATTTTCCAAAGGATATGCAATAGCGTATGATGAGATTCTGGAATATATTTTAACCATAATTCCACAAGAAGAAGTAATAGAAGGATCCATAAGGAAGACGCAGTTAGGCTACCCGGAAATAGCTATTCGTGAATTGCTTGCAAACATCATGATTCACCAGGCTATTGACCAAAAAGGAACGAATCCTATGGTGGAACTATTTAGGGATAGAATAGAATTTTCTAATGCAGGCTCACCTCTTGTTTCTATTGAACGCATTGTCGATACTATTCCGATTTCAAGAAATGAAAATCTCGCGGGGTTTATGCATAAAATTGGAATTTGTGAGGAAAGAGGCAGTGGTTACGATAAGGTAATTCATGCAACAAGTAACCACTCTATGTTGGCTCCTAAAATAGAAAATCAAAGCGATAAATTCACAAAAGTAACTCTATACTTAAAAGTACCATTTGACTTAACAAGCAAAGAGGACAGAATAAGAACCTGCTATATGCAAGCATGTTTCTTATGTTAATGGAGAAGCTATCAATAATAATACCATTCGAGAAATATTCGGTATTACAAACCAATATAAATATAAAGCTTCGAGAATTATTAAAGATGCTGTAGATGCAGAACTGATAAAAGCGGTAGATGAAAATACAGCTCCTAGGTATATGAAGTATATTCCCTTTTGGGCTTGATTTAAGTTGCGCTAAGTTGCAGTAAGTTGCAAAAACGATAAAAAATCTCAATTTCAAAAACCGAAAACCGCATAAAATAAGGGTTTGTGAGGAGTAGAGAGCAAAAATTTAAGTTGCGCTAAGTTGCAGTAAGTTGCAAATGGGCATTTTGCTTATAACAAAAAATAATAAATTACAACGAATTTTGTAATTATTTAATTTTTATACCCGAAATAGATCATAATATTTTCTGAATTTCCTTCTAAACTAAAAAAGCTACGTCAAAAAAAGTGAATTTTTGGAGAAGAAAGGAAGAAGAAAACGGCAGAACCGTGCGTTACTGGGTAGAGTATGTGAAGATTCAGTATTGGAGCCCGAAAGAGGCATGAATCGATTTCTAAAAATTCTTGACATTTCATCGGAAAGATGCTAGTATCTGCAAGGTATTAACCGAAGACAGCAGGTATTCAAGACTTTTGGCAAGATTGCACGGCTTTTCCGTGCTACTCAAGAAAGTTGAGGATCTAAAGAGCAATCGCCCGCCGAGGAAAGAATAAAGGATTGGCTTCAGAAATGAAGCGTAGAATTCGTATTTTCATCCCCTGTCTTTGGCAGGGGATTTTTTAATTCTTACGGGAGTTTCGTGGAAACACAAAAGCCCATTCGCGTTAATACTTTCTAAAAATAAAGAAGGAGGAAACCGAAGATGGCAAAGGTTGAATTAAAGCAGCCGATTATCGACGAAATCAAGGGATTTTTGGACGGTGCTGTAGCAGCTACTGTTGTAGACTATCGTGGACTTACCGTTGCGGAAGATACAGCACTTCGTAAGGCTTTGAGAGAAGCAGGCGTGCAGTACAAGGTCTTCAAGAACACCCTGATTAAGAGAGCAGCAGAGGGAACGGACTTCGCTCAGTTGGATCCGGTTTTAGACGGACCTACCGCTCTTGCTGTATCTAAGGATGATGCTACTGCGGCAGCAAGAATTTTTGCAAAGTTTGCAAAGACCTCTCCCAAGTTGGAGTTTAAGGGCGCTGTTGTAGAAGGAAAGTTCTACGATGCAAAGGCAGTACAGGCACTGGCAGAGATTCCGTCCAGAGAAGAGCTTCTGGGAAGACTTCTCGGATCGATCAAATCCCCTGTTACAAACTTCGCTCGTGTGCTTAACCAGATTGCACAGAAGGACGGCGGAGAAGCAGCATAAGGCGGCTTAAAGAAGACGCTGAAGTGTGAATGAATGCATAGAAGTAGGGAGATTCCTGTTTTCGAGCATTCGAAAGAAAACGAATCTTTTTAGGACAAAGTCCTAAGGGCGAGACGCGGATGAAGTGATTCTCGTCAAAAACAAGGAACAGAAACTTTCTGTTCGAAAAAATAATATTAATGGAGGAAAATACAATGGCAAAGTTAACTGTTGAAGAGTTTATTGCAGCAATTAAGGAACTTTCCGTAATGGAATTAAATGATTTAGTAAAGGCTTGCGAAGAGGAATTTGGTGTTTCCGCAGCAGCAGGCGTTGTAGTTGCAGCAGCAGGTGCCGGTGCAGGCGCTGCAGCAGCTGAGGAAGAGAAGACCGAGTTCGACGTTGAGCTTACTGATGTAGGTCCGAACAAGATTAAGGTTATCAAGGTTGTTCGTGAGGCTACCGGTCTTGGACTGAAGGAAGCTAAGGACCTCGTTGAGGCAGCTCCGAAGGTTCTTAAGGAAGGTGCTTCCAAGGCTGAAGCTGATGATATCAAGGCTAAGCTTGAGGCTGAAGGCGCTAAGATTACTCTTAAGTAATTTATCGCATGAAGATAAGAAGGTCGGGGAGAAATCCCCGATTTTTTTGTTTATATTTTTTGTTGAGTACACCAACCTCTTGACTTTCTCCATAATCGATGTTAAAAGTTATGAAGAACTAACCATTGTTAGCACAGACTACATTGTATTGAAAATGGAAATAAAATACAAAAGGGTTAGCCTTGACTTAGTAATAATTCCTATTTTATACTACTTTTACATTCTTTAAACTTCGACTATTCATAAGAGAAGCTTAGCCGATATAGGAAGGTATGAGATTGGTTTTGTGGAAGTCGGGTTTTGGGGTAGGTTTTACAGAACGGAATAATGAATTGTTTGTATGAATAAGGAGGGTTTTATGTTTTTAGCAAATGTAGCATGGAAGAAAATTGGGATTTTCGCAGGTGGAATTCTTTTCGGTACAGCCGGAATGAAGATTTTAGGATCCAAGGACGCGAAGAAGATGTACACAGAGGCAGCGGCAGCTGTGCTTCGCGGTCAGGACTGTGTGATGAAGGTCAGCACCAGCATTAAGGAGAACTGCGAAGACATCTATGCGGATGCAAAGCGTATTAACGAGAAGAGAGCGGAAGAGGAAGAAAAGTCCTTAATCTGTGATTGCGAAGCAGAGTGTGACGGCAAAGAGGTTTAATTCTTAGTTTAACTTGCTGAGTTTGCGGCATTTTGTCCTTAACGAGTGTTGCTTACATGGCAGACAATTTTTATTTCATGGAAAACGAAGTAAGGGAAAGGTAAGGGAAATGAAGTGTAAGATTTTACATGAATCCCGGGGTCGTATGAGGGTTCATGCTTTACAGCCAAGGATGACTGTGGAGCAGGCGGATATTTTAGAGTATTATCTGAAAGCCCAAGAGGGTGTTATTTACGCGAAGGTAAACGACAGAACGGCAGACGCCATTATTTCTTATGAAGGAACACGGGAGGGGATTATTCTTGCCCTCTCCCGTTTTTCTTATGAGGAGAATGTGGCACTTGTGCCGGATCATACCGGAAGGGCATTGAATCGGGAATATGAGGACAAGCTGGTTCTTACGGTGGTAAACCGTGTAGTGAATGTCCTCTTTTTCCCTGTTCCCTTAAAGCGAATACTGACGGGAATAAAGGCGATTCCGTATGTTCTTAAGGGAATGGGAAGCATTTTAAAAGGAAAAATAGAGGTTGCTCTTCTTGATGCGGTAGCGATTTCTGCATCCATTCTTACGGGTGACTATGATACGGCATCTTCTGTAATGTTCCTTCTTGGCATTGGAGAAATACTGGAAGAGTGGACGCACAAGAAGTCGGTGGATGACCTTGCGCGTACCATGTCTCTCGATGTAGATAAGGTTTGGACCTTGGTACAGGGCGAGGAAGTGCTTCTTCCTGTAAATGAAGTACAGGTAGGGGCGGAAATCATTGTCCGCACCGGAAATATGATTCCTTTAGACGGTAAGCTTTCTTCCGGAGAGGCTATGGTTAATCAGGCTTCCATGACGGGCGAGTCTGTGCCGGTTAGAAAAACAAAGGGCAGCTATGCCTATGCGGGAACGGTTGTGGAAGAGGGAGAGTGCCATATTATCGTAGAGAAAGAGGCAGGCTCCGGTCGCTATGATCGTATTGTGAAAATGATTGAGGAGTCGGAGAAGCTGAAGAGCTCTACGGAGGATAAGGCTTCGCATCTTGCGGATAAGCTTGTTCCCTATAGTCTTGGCGGTGCTGCTTTGGCTTATCTTTTTACTCGAAATGTGACGAAGGCGCTGGCCTTTTTGATGGTGGATTTCTCCTGTGCGCTGAAACTGTCTATGCCTGTTGCGGTGCTTTCCGCAATGAGAGAAGCCGGAAAGTATCATATTTCCGTAAAGGGCGGTAAGTTTATGGAAGTGATTTCCGAGGCGGATACCATTGTCTTTGATAAGACGGGTACACTCACCTATGCAAAGCCCAGGGTAGAAGAGGTTATAACCTTTATGGGGGCTGACGAAGACGAGATGCTTCGTATGGCGGCGTGTCTGGAAGAGCACTATCCTCACTCTATGGCAAATGCGGTAGTGACGGAGGCGGAGAGAAGAGATTTACATCATGCAGAGCGACACTCCAAGGTCGAGTATGTTGTAGCGCACGGTATTTCCAGCATTTATGAAGAGAAGAGAGTGCTGATCGGAAGCTATCATTTTATCTTTGAAGATGAGAAGTGTACAGTGCCGAAGGGTGAGGAAGCGAAGTTCCATGCCATTCCGGAGGAATATTCTTCCCTTTACCTTGCGGTGAATGGTCAGCTTGCGGCGGTAATTCTCGTATCTGACCCGCTTCGTGCGGAAGCAAAGGATGTTATTCGTAAGTTAAAACACTTGGGCATCAATAAGGTTGTGATGATGACCGGAGACAATAAACACACGGCAAAAGCGGTGGCGAAGAAGGTCGGTGTGGACGAGTTCTATGCAGAGGTGCTTCCGGAGGACAAGGCGAAGTTTATTCAGGAAGAGCACAAGAAGGGACGTAAGGTCATCATGGTAGGAGACGGAATCAACGATTCTCCGGCTCTTTCCGAGGCGGATGCGGGCATTGCGATTTCTGCGGGAGCGGCGATTGCAAAGGAAGTAGCTGATATCACGGTGAAAGAGGGAGACCTTTATGAGCTGGTTATCTTAAAGGAAATCAGCAATCGCCTGATGCGCCGAATTCATGACAACTATCGCTTTATTATCGGATTTAACTCCGCGCTTATCGGATTAGGATTCTTCGGAGTCATTACTCCGTCCGGCTCTGCACTGTTCCATAATGTTTCGACTATTGCGACCGGATTAAAGAGCATGACCGCACTTCTTCCGAAAGAGAAGAAGGAGGAAGTACAGCTTCTCGTACAGAATGCGAAGGAGCAGAATGAAGCCTTTGCTTTGGAAGTGAGCAAGTCGGCGTAGGGGGAACAAATTAGCGGCTCAATTAGCGACAGAGAAATAGCTTGACAGTGCTCGATGTGAAATCTACACTATAAGATGTGGGATATCCCACATCTTAAGGGGGTGATTTTGTGGAAGTAGTTAAAGATTATGATGTTCATATTGATAACAAGAAACGTGTGACTCTTCGCGGTGCCAAATATCAGTATTACAATGTTCGTGAATATGAAAATGGATGTATTATGCTGGAACCAAGAGAACTTACCACTCCGGAAATGATTTCTGAAAAGACTCTGAGAGATATGGATCAAGCGGTTCATAACTTTCGTTTAGGAAAGTATCAGAGCCGATAGATCTTTCTGACTTTTGAGGTATCAAGGGATGAGGTTCAATAAGACCAGTGGAGCCTACGCCAGGATAGTTCTGTCAGACTTGCCACCGCTTGATAGGATATAATAAAGGAACTATTTGTTAAAGGCAAAGCTGATAGGAATAGCCATAGATTAAATGAAAGCATAACAGGAGGACAGGATGAAACCGTATGAGAGTCATGAATCAGAGGAAAACTACTTAGAGGCCATTTTAATGTTATCTTTGGACCACAGAAAGGTTCGTGCCATTGACATCGCCAATATGCTTGGCTTTTCGAAGCCCAGCGTGAGTATTGCTTTAAAGAGACTGAAGGAAGAGGGTAAGGTGGAAGTGGATGAAAAGGGTGCTCTGACCTTGACGGAGCATGGACTTTCCATCGCGCAGACTACCTATGAGAAACATACGGTTTTAACCGATGTACTGGTGGCTTTAGGAGTAAACGCTTATTCAGCTTCTCAGGATGCTTGTCGAATTGAGCACGTCTTAAGTCCGGAGTCCTTTGGTAAGATTAAAGACTTCTATGTAAAGTGGAAGAACGGAGAATACACAAAGTAGTGCGTGAATGTACTATTCTAAAAGAGTTTTCCAAAGAATATATCTAAGAAATGTTAAATAAAGAGCATTGCTCTAAAGAGAAGGGGCTGTCGCACTAACCACTTAGTGCGACAGCCCCTTTATCACAAAAAAATAGCCACTTCAATCTCTATTCTCACATTTCATGAGCCACTTTTTTAATTTTTCTCACATTTCATGAGCCACTTTGTGGCAGTCAAGAGAAGTAGACACGAAAAATATTTTTTCTTTTTTCTTTTTTCAAAAGTGGATACTGGCCACACTTTTAACTATTATGTATTTTCAGAAGTCGGAGCAGACTATTTCTAAGAAAACTCGCTATGAAATAGCCGAATTTTCTCGTTATATGATTGACATTTAAGTTAGATGATGCTAATTTAATGGTTGGTTTATAGATACTAACTGTAAAATGCTATTAGTATCCTTTTTAATTCATCACCTACGAAAAATCATAGAGTAGTAGCTATCCGTATGACGCTTTAGAGTGCTCGATTAAACACGCATGTAAAGAGCCTGTTTAGAGCGTTTATGGACGTAGGGCAGGAAGCATGAAAAGGAATACAGAGCAGAAGGGAGGGGTTATGCCACTTACATTAGCCGGTACCGGTGTGCCACTGGAAATTAAAAGAATCGGCGGTTCTGCGGAGATGAAGCAGCACTTAAGCGACCTCGGATTTGTGGTCGGAGGAGAGGTGACTGTGGTTTCTGCATCTCTTGGAAATGTCATTGTAAAGATTAAGGATGCCAGAGTGGCCATCAGTGAAGAGATGGCAAATAAAATTATTGTCTAAATATGCAAAGAAAGAAGATGGAGGAGAGTATGACACTGAAAGATTTGAAACCGGGACAGAGCGCTGTGGTGAAGAAATTAACAGGAGAGGGCGCCGTAAAAAGAAGAATCATGGATATGGGGCTGACGAAGGGTGCGGAGATTTTTGTGCGTAAGGTGGCACCTCTCGGAGATCCCTTGGAGATTACCGTTCGAGGCTATGAACTTTCTGTTCGTAAGGCAGATGCGGAGATGATTGAAGTGGAAGAGAAGGCTTAGGAGGAAGAAAATGGCTGTAACTATAGCACTTGCCGGTAACCCGAATGCCGGAAAAACAACTTTATTTAACCAATTAACAGGTTCGAACCAGTATGTAGGAAACTGGCCGGGCGTTACGGTGGAGAAGAAGGAAGGTAAATTAAAGGGCCATAAGGACATCGTGATTGCCGACCTTCCGGGTATTTACTCCCTTTCTCCCTATACACTTGAAGAAGTGGTTGCGAGAAACTACCTGATTAACAATAGACCGAATGCGATTTTAAATATTGTGGACGGCACGAACTTGGAGAGAAACCTTTATCTTTCCACGCAGTTAAAGGAACTTGGCGTTCCGGTTGTCATGGCTATCAACATGATGGATGTCGTAACCAAGAACGGTGATGTTTTGAATCTGGAGGCCCTTGGTAAGGCAATGGGGTGCAAGGTAATCAGCATTTCCGCACTTCGTAATCAGGGAATTGACGAGTTGATTTCGGAAGCGGTAGCGGAAGCAAACAGCGGTGCAGTACCTGCGATTGAACACCGTTTTTCTGAAAATGTGGAAAAAGCGCTTTCCGAGATTCAAAGTAAGATTAGCGGAGAAGTTCCTGAGGCGCTTGCACGATTCTTTGCTATCAAGCTTTTTGAAAGAGATGACAAGATTCGAAAAGAGCTTCCGGAGAAGGCAAAGAATGTCGATGTGGAGAGTATTATTTCCGGAATTGAAAAAGAAGAAGACGATGATGCGGAGAGTATCATCACAAATGAGCGATATAAGTATATTCAGAGTATTATTTCTTCCGCTTATGAGAAGCGTGGAAAGACCGGTCTTACGACATCGGATAAGATTGACTCTATTGTTACGAATCGTTTCATTGCTCTCCCGCTTTTTGCACTCATCATGTTTGCCGTGTACTATATCTCCATTTCCACAGTGGGAACGAAGATGACCGACTGGGTAAATGACGTGCTTTTCGGATCGGATCCGTGGTCCTTCTTCGGACTGGTTGATCTTCCGTCCATCCCGGGTGCAGTTACAAGTCTTCTGGAGTCCATGAACGTGAATGAGGCTTTACAGGGTCTTGTGATTGACGGTATTGTTGCCGGTCTTGGTGCAGTACTCGGTTTCTTACCGCAGATGCTCACCTTCTTCCTCTTCCTTGCTTTCCTGGAGGGATGTGGATATATGGCGAGAGTTGCGTTCATCATGGACCGTGTATTTCGTAAGTTCGGTCTTTCCGGAAAGTCCTTTATTCCGATGCTGATCGGTACCGGGTGCGGTGTACCGGGGGTTATGGGTTCCCGTACCGTAGAGAATGAAAGAGACCGTCGTATGACGATTATGACGACCACCTTCATTCCTTGCTCCGCAAAGCTTCCGGTTATTGGTTTACTTGCCGGCGCGTTATTCAATAATTCCGCATGGGTAGGCTGGAGTGCTTATTTCCTTGGCGTTTGTGCCATCGTGTTCTCCGGTATCGTATTAAAGAAGACAAAGATGTTCGCAGGACAGCCGGCGCCCTTCGTTATGGAGCTTCCGGCATATCACATGCCAAGAGTGATTGACATCTTAAAGAGTATGGCGGAGAGAGGAATGTCTTTCGTAAAGAAGGCGGGTACCGTTATTCTCCTTGCGACCATCCTCGTTTGGTTCTTGTCCAGATTTAATTTCCGGATGCAGTATCTTCCGGAAGATGACATGGATACATCCATTCTTGCCGCTTTTGGTAATGCTTTTACATGGCTTTTTGCTCCTCTTGGTTGGGGCAAGTGGAAGGCTGTAGTGGCAGCGCTTACCGGACTCATTGCAAAGGAAAATGTAGTAGGTACTTTCGGAACCCTCTTCCACTATCAGGGTGCAGAAGAGCTTGCCGAGTCCGGTGATCAGATTTGGGCACAGGTTCGTGAGTATTTTGGAAATGGTATCGCAGGATACAGTTTCCTTGCTTTCAACTTGCTCTGTGCTCCCTGCTTCGCAGCAATCGGCGCCATCAAGAGAGAGATGAACAATGGTCGTTGGACGATGTTTGCCATTGGTTGGGAGTGCTTCTTGGCTTACTGCGTATCTCTCGTAATCTACCAGATTGGCGGACTCATCGCCGGTGTTGTCAGCTTCAATTTCTTCACCATTGTGGCAATTGCGCTGATTCTGATTGGAATTTGGGGACTCCTACGTCCGTACAAGGAAGCGGATACCCTTTCCGAGAAAGAGGAAAGCGCCGTAGAAAGAGCGATGGCGTAAGATATATATCTTGGACAGATTTATGTATAGAATATTAAAAAACTGCTTTGTGATAGAGCTATAAACAGAACTGTCCCCCGGTTTTTGTATACCCCCTTCTCGTTTTGTTCAGGAAGGGGGTAAATTGTTTTCAGAAGAAGGTTTTTAGGCCCGTATGCTCTGTTTTTTTATAAAATTTTATTTTTTCTTTCTATTATCTCGTGCAGAAATCCATTATAATAAAGATTAGTTATGCAGAACTAATTTCTGCTGATTATTTCTAGGGAGCTCAATGTAGACTGCTTGAAAGAAGCAATATAGGATGAAACGGGTAAAGGATAACTATAGAAATAAGACTATAGAAATTAGACTGTAGAAATAAGACTGTAGAAATAGGACCATAAAATTGCAGTTATAGGATGAAAACGACAACGGGTAGCAAATAGCAATAGAAAGAAGGGAATACGATGGGAAATATTGTAGTGATTTTGTTTGTGGCAGGACTGATTTCTTGATTATTCGTGCTTTACGGAAGGAACATAAGGAAAGCGGATCCTGTGCTTTTTGTAGCTATGCGAAGTCCGGTAAATGTGACCATGTAGGCCATGAGGAATTGGATCACCCGAACTTTCATCTTACAAAGGAGCAGCAGGCTATTCTTGATCGGCATAGCAGGAATAGAAAGAAAGCATAGTAGTTTTTTTGAAATTTGGGTACAATACATACAATACAGATAAGATTGCCGGTTCGGTTTATAAAGGAGCAGTTTATGTTACGTATTGAATCCGAGGAATTAAGAGTAGATATAAAGGAAGAGGGAGCGGAACTCCACTCTGTTTTTGATAAAACGAGAGGGCAGGAGCTTCTTTGGCAAGGGGGCGCACTGTGGAAAGAACAGGCGCCCGTTTTATTTCCCTTTATCGGGCGTCTACAGGGAAAGCACTATTTTTATAACGAGAAGAAGTACCCTATGAGCTTACATGGCTTTGCCCGGGAAAATGCATTCCGTATTGTAGAATGTGAAGAGGACAGCTGTATTTTGGAGTTAAGAGATACTGCGGTAACAAGGCAGTCTTACCCCTTTTCGTTCCGTCTAAGACAGGAGTACAGAGTAGAGGGAAAGAGGCTTTTTATCGAGACTAAGGTGGAAAATCTCGGTGTGGAAACCTTGTACTTTGGCTTGGGCTTCCATCCCGGATTTCAGCTATTTACTCCGGAGGAAAAGATATCGGAGTTTGAAGTGTATTTTCCGAAGCTTGGAGATAGGAAGCCGGAGCAGATTCTTTTTTCTAAGGACTGTCTCACGAAAAAAGAGAAAGGAAAAAATCCTCTGGAGGGGAATCTTCTCTCGCTTTCTTCTGCACTCTTTAAAAAGGATGCAGTAGTTTTATCGGAAACAAACGGTGCTCTTTTCATACGAAAAAAAGGGGAGGAAAAAGGTCTTTATCTGGAGTACCCGGACTATCCCTATATCGGATTTTGGCAGCCTTACGGAAAAGATGCACCATTTCTTTGCCTAGAGCCTTGGACCTCTCTTCCCGGAAGAGACGGTGTTGAGGAGGATATTGCAAAAAAAGAAGACTTCCTCTCCCTTTTGCCGGAGGAAGAGAAGTCTTTTCATTGCACGATTCAATTGCTGTAGTCCGCTCTTTAACAGTTTGTTTATTGGACGAATGTGCTTCGCAACGGAGCTCCACAGCATAAAGAAGTTTTGATTTTTTACAGCCTCTTTTCAGAATAAAGAGGCTTAGGGCATTACCTCATTTTACTCCTTTTTATAGTAGTAGAGGATAATCAGTAAAGAAAAGGCTTCCGAACAGGGGAAAGCCAGCCATACGCCGGTCATTTTCCATATAGAAGACAGGACGATAGCAAAGAAAACAATGGCGAAGGTTCCTCGAATCAAAGAAGAGAGGAAAGCAGGTTTTGGATTGTTTGTTGCGGAAAGTAGGATACGAGAAGCGTGTTGATTCCGACAAAGAAGAATGCCCAGAAGTAGAGATGGATGCCCTCTGCTGCTGCGGCATGGAGTCCTGCATTATTTTCGCTGTTAAATAGAGAAATAAAGAAATCACTCTTGAAGTTTACGGTAAAGACAATCGTTAGAGAAAAGAGCAGTGCGGTGACAATGCCGTATTGCAGATATTTTCCCAAAGAACGATTGTCTTTTTTTCCGTAGCTTTGGCTCATCAGAGGTTGCACGCCCTGCGCGAGGCCGTTAAACAGGGCGTTACACACCGTGGAAACATTGGCGATGACACCGTAACTGGCAACACCGATATTTCCGGAAAGATTCAAAATGAGCATATTGAAGGTGGTTATGGTGACGGCGTTCGCAATTTCACCGACAAAGTTGGAAAGCCCGAGCTTGCAACAGGCACAAAGGTGCTTAAAACGTGGTGTTTGCCAGCCGAAGGGAACCGTATTTTTCTTACTGCAGTAATGCAATAGGCAAAAGAGAGAACTGACAATCGGAGAAAGTCCGGTTGCAAGGGCGGCTCCTGCCATTCCCATATCCATAGGGAACATAAAAATATAGTCGAAAACGATATTAAAAAGACTCGCAATAACAGAGCCCATCATGGCATTGGATGGGTTGTTGTCATTTCGTACATAGGCCCCTGTCGTATAACCGGACATATAGAAAAAGGCGAAAGGAAGAATCGTCCGAACATAGGGAATTCCAAGGTTTTGAAGCTCTGTATCCGCTCCCAAAATCTGTAAAATCTGTCTCGGGAAAAAAAGCCCGCCAATCATAAAAGGGATGCTGAAGACAGCGTTCCAAAAAAGGGCTTGCAAAAAGAAAGAGTTGACGTCTTTTCCTCTTGCCTTTCGGATACTGTATCTTGTGGCACTTCCAATTCCGAGCATGGAACCCAAGGCATTCATCATGCCGTAGAGCGGGAGCACCAGATTTAAGACAGCCAGGCCGTCACTTCCCGAATAGGAGGCAATAAAATAGGTGTCTGCCAAAATATAGACGGAAATACCAATCATAGCGGCAACGCTATGACTTACATATTGGATAAATCTTTTCATAAAAACCCCTGATTTGTTTACAACTTGACTCTGATTTTTTCGTCCACTTTTGCAAAATTATTTTTACAGTAGTATAATAAAGCACATTTAGAGCAGTATTTTTGTTATCCTAACATGGAATAGAGAAGTTTCGCAAGGAGAAGAGTTTTGGGGCATCGCTTATTTGCATAGAATCACTTTTCAGCTTTATGCTTGGGGTATCTTGCTTTTTGGCTGTAAGGGGGAAATAGATGAGGAAGGTTCTGACGGAGGAAGAAAAATTCAGGCAAATGATGGAAGAACCGGTCAATGCGCTGATTCCACGCCTTGCGCTTCCTTCCATGGTATCGATGATTGTGGTGGCTGTGTACAATATGGCAGACACTTTTTTTGTGTCTCAGCTCGGGACTTCCGCATCCGGCGCGGTGGGGGTGATTTATTCGATGGTGGCGATTATCCAAGCCATCGCCTTTATGATCGGAATGGGATGCGGAAATGAGATTTCACGCCTGCTTGGGGCAAAAAAGCAGAAAGAGGCGGAGCGTTTTGTAGCCATCGGTTTTTTTACGGAACTTTTCCTCGGAACGCTGATTGCACTTTTCTGCATCATTTACGTAACCCCGCTCGTTTACGCGCTTGGTTCTACAAAAACGATAGCGCCCTATGCGATAAGCTATGCGAAATATGTTCTTCTCGGGACGCCCTTTATCATGGCTTCCCTCGGCATGAACAATATGCTCCGTTTTCAGGGAAATTCCTTTTATTCCATGCTGGGGATTGCTACCGGCGGTATTTTAAATATGTTTCTGGATCCGCTTTTTATCTATGGCTTTCATATGGGGATCATGGGTGCGGCGGTAGCAACTACGCTTAGCCAGATTGTGTCCTTTTGTATTTTGCTTTATCAATGTAATAAGATGCCGGCCTGCATTACCGTGTCCTTTAAAAACTTTAAGCCAAGCATGAAGCGCTACAGTCTGATTTTACAGTTTGGTCTTCCAAGCCTTGCCAGACAGGGAATCGCCGGAATCTCCACAATTATTTTGAACTTTTCTGCACACCCTTACGGCGATGCCGCGATTGCCGCCATGGCAATTGTGATGCGGATCACGATGTTTTTAAATTCACTTGTCATCGGCTTTGGACAGGGTTTTCAGCCGGTTTGCGGATATTGTTACGGAGCAAAGAACTATAAGAGAGTGGAACAGGCTTATTATTTTAGCTTAAAGGTTTGTTTTTTTATGTTGATTGTTATGGGAACAGTGGTTTTTATTTTTGCAAAGCCATTGATTACCGTCTTTAGAAAAGAAGATGCGGAGGTTATCCGTATTGGGTATAGGGCGCTTCGCTTGCAATGCCTTACCATCCCGCTTGCAGCACAGATTACCATGGCCAATATGTTCAGCCAAACTACGGGTTATCCTTTCCGGGCGAGCATTGTGGCTCTGCTTCGTCAGGGGATCTGTCTGATTCCGGTGCTGCTTATACTGCCACCCCTGTTCGGACTCTTCGGTGTGCAGCTGTCTCAGCCTGTAAGCGATGTTTTTGCGGCAAGTATTGCTTTTTTGATTACCGGAGGGATTTTAAAGGAACTTCGGGGAAAGCCGGAAAAGTAGATTTTAGGGAAATAGGAGCATATAGATGTTTTCTTTCTTGTTACTGATTATTTATTTGTCTTTTATCAGTTTGGGGCTTCCGGATGCCTTACTGGGCTCCGCCTGGCCGATTATGCATGAGGACTTAAAGGTTCCCCTCTCATATTCCGGCAGTATTTATATGCTGATTTCCTGCTGTACCATTTTTTCCAGTTTGAAAAGTGAGAGTTTGAATCTTCGCTTTGGGACGGGGAGGATTACGGCTTTTTCGGTATTGCTTACAGCCCTGGCAATCTTCGGCTTTTCCATGAGTCGCTCCTATTATATGCTCCTTCTTTTTGCGATTCCCTATGGTCTTGGAGCCGGCTCGGTGGATGCGGCACTCAATCATTATGTTGCTCTCCATTATTCCGGCAGGCACATGAACTGGTTACATTGTATGTGGGGAATCGGTGCTTCCGTCGGTCCTTATGTGATGGGTTTCGTCCTGCAAAGAGGGGCTTCCTGGTCTATGGGCTATCTTATCATCGGTATAATTCAGGCGGGACTTACGTTTTTGCTGTTCCGAAGTCTTAAACTTTGGAAAGAAGAACCGGAAAAGGAAAGTCCGGTGGAGAGGGCGGATGAACTTGTAGAGGAAGATTCCGTGAAAAGAAAAAAGGGGATGTCCTTTCGGGAAATTTTTGCTCTTCCCGGAGCGAAGGAATGCCTTGGGAGTTTCTTTTTCTACTGCGCAATCGAGCAGACCATAGGACTTTGGTCCGGCTCTTTTATGGTCTATTCTTTGGAAATAGATGCTAAGTTTGCAGCATCTTTGGTGGCTTTGTTTTATTTTGGTATTACCTTCGGACGTTTTCTCGCCGGTTTCTTTTCAGTAAAATGGAAAGATCAAGAGCTGATTTTGTGTGGGGCCGGAATTCTCCTTTTGGGAATTCTTCTCCTCTTTTTATCGCTGGGAGCCTCCGCTGAATTACAGTTCTTTCCATTCAGCTTTCGGGAGCTTCTTGTGAGTGCAAGCCTGCTTTTCATGGGGCTTGGCTGTGCGCCGATTTATCCTGCCATCATGCACTCCGTACCCTATCACTTCGGTGCGGAAAATACCTCTGCGCTGATTGGAAAACTCATGGCATCGGCATACATCGGAAGTCTGAGCTTGCCACCGATTTTTGGGATTTTGGCAAAGAATTTCGGAACGGGGCTTTTTCCGTTTTATGCTGTGGTTTTGGCTCTTGCCATGGTATACATGTATCAAAATCTCCTTAAAAAGAGTAAAGAGGCAAGAAAAAACCTCGATGGTAATAACGATAGTTGCGGAGTAAATCTAGAATTGAAAGTGGAGGAGTCAAATTGAATAAGGAATTCACTGCGAAGCTGAAAGATACATTTATGGTGAATCTCGGAATCGTGATTGTGGCGGCAGCCATTTTCTTTTTTCAGGTGCCGAGTCATGTTGCGGTATCGTCCATTTCCGGACTGGCAATCATTTTGAATCATTTTTGCCTCTTTCCGTGGCGACCTTGACGATGATTATGAATGTGCTGCTTCTTGTGATTGCTTACTTCTTCTTAAGCCATAGCTTTGCGTATAAGACAGCCTATGCGACCATAGTGCTTCCAGCGATTATGCTGCTTTTTGAGAAGCTGTTTCCGAACAACCGGTCTTTAACGGGAGATGTACTTTTGGATGTGATTGCCTATATTTTCTTTGTAAGTATCGGGCTTGCGATCCTATTTAACCGAAATACCTGCTCGGGCGGTCTTGATGTTGTGGCAAAGCTTATGCAGAAATACCTCCACATGGAACTTGGAAAGGCGCTTGGGCTTTCAGGACTTTTCATTGCGGCTTTGTCTATCTTTGCCTTTGACAAAAAAGCAGTCATTTTATCCATTCTTGGAACCTATTTTAACGGGATTATCCTGGACCATTTTATCTTCGGACAAAGTATCAAGAAACGGGTTTGTATCATCACCGATAAGGCGGAGTTGATTACGGATTATATTTTGAATCGTCTACATAGCGGAATGAGTGTTTATGATATCGAGGGAGCTTACAGCCATGAGAGGAAAAAGGAGATTGTCGCTGTGGTGGATAGGCAGGAATACCAGAAGCTGATGAGCTTTTTGGAGAAGGAAGACCCGAAGGCTTTTATCACGGTTTACAATGTGGCCGAAATCCATTACACACCGAAAAAATGGAAATAGCTTGTTTTCTCCTCTGTTTTATCAGTATAATAGTCGGCGGTGTTTTGTGATGAAGGTCCGAAAGAAGGAGCAAAAAAGATGGAAGTACTTAATCAACACAAGGGAAAGATTTTGAGCTATTTGCAGATTATACTGGGCTGCTTTATTACAGCTTTTTCCGTGAACTGCATTCTGGTGCCGAATGGATTATCCACCAGCGGTGTGACGGGACTTTCTCAGATGGCGGAACGGTTCACGGGAATCAACTACAGCTATATTTATTATGTTTTTAGCATTACGATTTTGATTCTGGCCTTCTTTACCTTAAAGCGGGAAGAGTTTATGAAGATTATCTTTGTCTCCTTCCTCTATCCGACTCTTCTGGTCTTGACAGGCATGTTCCACTTTGTATTTGTACAAGGGGAGATGTTCTTGGTTTGTATATATTTCTCGATTTTCTACGGTCTGGGGTCCGGTCTTGTGCTTCGTGCGGGAGTGACCTTTGGCGGTACGGATACGATTGCAAGAATTCTGAATCGAAAGGTATTTAAAGGAGTTGCTTTGAGCCGGGTTATGCTGTTTTTGGACGGCAGTATCCTGATTTCTTTAGGCTTTGTATTCAATAAGGATGTTGCACTCTATGCTCTGGTAAACCATGTCATCTGCATTTATATCATGGATTATATGCTCTTCGGTTTCCGACAGAAGCTGTATAAGACCAATATCATTCCTGCGAATCCGGATAACAGCGATGAAATTACCCGCTATATCTTAAGCCTTGGCCGAGGGGTGACTATGTATAAGGCTGTAGGTGCGTATACAAAGTCGGATAAAATCATGCTTTCTTCTATCGTATCTCCGAGACAGTCCGCCCTCATTCGTAGCTACCTGGCAGAGCATTTCCGAATGCCTTTATGGAGGTTTCTCCGATTGTTACGGTTTACGGTACGGGAGAACGTTTTGTGCGAATTAAGGGTGAGGATTAAAACATCGTTTAAAGATAGAATTCTTTTTTGTAAATAGGCTTTATTCTACTTGTCGGGAAATGAATCAACATTTCCCGATATTCTTATTTGTGGAAAAATAAAGCTACTATAGCTGGTAAGAGCACGGATGGACGCTATGTTCTGTTTTTCGGAGAACGGCTATAGGAGAAATAAAATCATGGGAACTGGAAAGGCGCGTGAAGACGGTAAAGAGAAAAATATCTGGAATAGCAATAAGCTGGATTATGCGCAGTTGGGAAAACAGATTAAAAAGTATCGTATTCAGAAAGGACTTAGGCAAAAGGATTTGGCAAGCCTTGTATTTACGACCACCAATACCATTTCTCGCTTGGAAATCGGAAGCGTGGGATGCAGTTTGGAAATGTTGCTCGCTATTTCCGATGTTTTGGAGCTTAGTCCGGATGTTTTGCTTTTTGGTAATTTCAATCCGATGTTCAGCCGTTTTTATCCTTTCTTTTGGGAAATGAAGGATGCCATTTCCGGGAAAATCGAAGAATCTCTTGGGGAAATATTTCAAAATCTGGACGAGAAAGAACGACTTTCCTCTGTGGAACAGGATTTTCGAGATTGGATCTCCGCTTTTTCCGTAGCGGAAAAATCCTATCTCTATCCTGCAGATGCCTTTTTCTTTCCGAAAAAAGGGATGGAAGAAAAGCAGGAAAGAATGAATAGAAAAGAAGAAAAGGAAGAACGAAGGAAAGCAGTACGACAGAGAATTCGTGTAAAAAAAGAGGAAAAAGAATAGGGAAAAGAATAGGAAAATTCGTTTTTTACTTTGCTTTCATTATGCTTTTAAAACGGTTTTAATCCTCTTTTTTGTCTTATGCACAATTTGTAAAATAGCCTGCTTTATGCTAGTATATAACCTTGGAATTTAAGTTTTAGAGGGATAATCTTATGGGGTCGTATACTGTACTGCAGTGGGCTACTTTTTTTATGCTCTACTGTATTTTTGGATGGTGCTATGAGTGTACTTATTGCTCCATCAAATCGGGACATTTGCAAAATAGAGGATTTTGTCATGGACCATGGATTCCCATTTATGGGGTGGGAGCCTGTCTCTTGGTTCTTCTAAGCCACGGATACGAGGGGAACATTTTCTATCTGTTTTGTGTGGGCTTTATAGGAGGAAGCTGTCTGGAACTTGTTACGGGCGTGACAATGAACAAGCTCTTCCATATGAGGTGGTGGGATTATTCTCATAATCCCCTGAATTTTCATGGGTATATCTGCGTTCCGGCATCTATAGGATGGGGATTTGCGGCCATTTTTGTGATGCGTGTTCTTCATCCGCGCATTTCCTCCATTCCTGCAGACTGGACTTACATTACTTTTGTGATTATGAATACTATGTTCTATACCCTCTTTGTAGAGGACGTTATCCTGTCTACAATCGGCGCTTTGGAATTGAAGGAAAGAGTCACACGCCTTGCGGCCAATTCGGAGGAAATTCAGAATCTTCGAAAGTCTATTTCGGAAATCTACGATAGACTCTCCGATGCCAGGGCGGACTTGGAGCTTTCTGCAGAGGAGTTCCGTACTCTGCAAAAGACGGAGGGAAATGTTGCTGCAGCCAAATTTATGGCAAGTACGGTAAAAGAATCCACTCTTGCAGTGGCCGGTACGGTAAAGGACTCTACTTTAGCCGTGGCAGACTCTGTAAAGAGTTCCGTTTCGGCTATGGCAAGTTCGGTAGGAGAAGCCCTTTCCTTTCCTTCAAGCAGAAAGCTCAGAGATATGGAAGCGGAGAGAGAGAGACTGGAGGAGAGACTTGCTCTTTTGGAAGATGGAGGAAATGAGCACAGCGGTAAGATGCACTGGTGGATCAAAACCATGCTGCGTAACAATCCTGAGGCCGTTTCCGAGGATGCGGGATTTGATGACTTAAAGACTGCAGCATTAAAACCTTTGCATGAAAAGAAGCAGAAAAAGACTTCTTTAGGAGGAAAAACATGACTTTGGCACGAAGCATGAAGAGTCTTATGGAAGGCAATTCCGTAATTCGAAAGATGTTTGAACTGGGTCAGGAAATGACGGAGAAGTATGGAAAGGACCGGGTTTACGACTTTAGTTTGGGAAATCCGGCGGCATCCGTTCCTTACGAGGTAAAGAATGCCATTATCAGTCTTTTAGAGAACCAGGATCCGCATGAGATTCATGGATACATGAAAAATGCCGGTTTTCCCGATGTTCGAAGACAGGTGGCAGAGCATCTTACAAAACGCTTTGGATTGGACTATACGGAAGAACATGTTTTGATGTGTAATGGCGCAGCAGGAGGGCTCAATATTTTGATGCGCTGTCTTTTGGATGAAGAGGACGAGGTACTTTGCTTGCTCCGTATTTCACGGAGTACCGGTCTTATGTTTCACATTATAAGGCGAAACTTGCTGTGGTTCCCATGAGGGAAGATGATTTCTCTTTGAACCTGGATATGGCGGAGCAATTGATTAAGCGTAGAACCAAGGCGGTTATTCTGAATAATCCCAACAATCCGAGTGGAATCATTTACAGTGAAGAAGAATTGCGTGCCCTTGCCCGCTTATTAAAGAGTGCAGAGGAGAGGGTTGGACATCCTATTTATCTGATTTGTGATGAACCATACAGAGAACTGGCCTATGACGATAGAGAAGTGCTGTTTATGCCGGAGATTTACGAGAACAGCATCTATCTTTACTCTTTTTCCAAGACTTTGTCTATCCCGGGAGAGCGTATCGGTTACCTTGCCATAGCAGATAGGGTAGAAGGGGGAAAAGAGCTGATGACGGCGGCAGTCATTGCCGGAAGAACTCTGGGCTTTGTCAATGCGCCCTCTCTTTTTCAAAAGGTCATCGGACAGTGCTTAGATGTAAAGATTGATTTGAGTTTTTACGATAGAAACAGACGCTTGCTCTATACGGAGCTTAGCGAGATGGGATTTACTTGTGTCCCTCCGGAGGGTGCTTTTTACCTCCTTTTGAAGTCTCCTTTGGAAGATACGGATGCGTTTTTAAAGCTTGCAGAAGAGGAGCATATTATTTTGGTTCCGACAGACGGCTTTGGTCTCCCCGGTTATTTCCGGATTGCCTATTGTCTTCCTTATGAGAAAATAGAAGCATCCATTCCCGCTTTTCGGGCTTTGGCAAAGAAATGCAGGGAAATACAAGAATAAAAGAAAAAAGAATGCAAAGCATATAAAACGAAAAGAGCAAGGCTTCCGCCTTGCTCTTTCGCTATCATTTTGAAGGGGGCTCCGAAACCCTTATTTACAGGAGAAGGTCCCGGAGTTGAGTATGAAAAGCTTTTTTTGTAGTTACATCTTATGTAACTGTGTATAGGATACTTCTCTTCTGTGATGAAATTATGTTTTGTGCCTTAAAGAAAAATAAAAAGTATAAAGAAAAGATTTAGGAAGTGAAAAAAATTCTTACACTACGGATTGAAATTTTTTGCGTTTCAAGTATTTTCCTTGATTCTCCTTCAGTACTTTTCCTTCTTTTGCGACCAGTTGCCCTCTTAAGAAGACTTCTTCCACCACGCCCTGTAGCTCTAAACCTTCCAAGGGGGCATAATCGGAAAGAGAAACCTGCTTTTCCTTTGTGATTGTCTTCTTTTTATCCGGATTAAGAATCACAATATCAGCGTCAGATCCCTCTGCGAGAACACCTTTTTCAGGATACATGCCGTACAGCTTTGCGGGATTTTCGGAAAGTAGAGCACACATTCTTTCCTTTGTAATACGCCCTTTTACCACGCCTTCCGAGAAGATAACTTCTCCTCTGGTTTCCACTCCGGGCATGCCTCCCGGAATTTCGAAAGTCTTCTTTACCCAGTTCTTTCTGCGCAAGGGTGAAGGAGCAGTGGTCAGTGCAGACAGTTTGGATTTCTTCATCGGCGAGAGCCTTCCATAGGGCCTCCTGATCCGCTTTCTTACGAAGAGGCGGTGCAATGACATAGCGAGCGGAACGCAGGAAATCCTCCGACTTATATAGATCTTCTGTCATGGTTAGGTACTGGGGACAGGTTTCAGCAAATACGGTTTGTCCTCTTTTTCTTGCTTCCCGGATCTCATTCAGTCCCTTTTCGCAGGTAAGGTGAACATCAATGATTGGTGTGTCAACTACATTTGCAATGTAAAGCATACGGTTAATCGCTTCAGCTTCCGCATCGTCCGGTCTGGAAAGGTAGTGAGAAGAAACCTTTGCTTTTGTCTTGGGGTCGGAAATCAACTCTTTCTGCAAAGCTGCAATCATACCTGTATTTTCACAATGAACACCGGTGATTCCGCCTACGTTCTTAAGCTCTTCCAAGATTTCGAACATCTCTTCATCGTCCACCTGGATATCGTAGGTCATATAGATTTTGAAGGTGCTTAATCCCTCTTCCATCATCTTTTGGCATTCTTTTTTGCTGTTTTCATTCCAGTCGCTGATGGACATGTGGAATCCGTAGTCGCAGGAGGCACCCTTGTCCGCTTTCTTCTGCCAGTTACGGAAACCCTCCATCAAGCTTTCTCCTTTGTACTGGGTTCCAAAGTCCACAATACTGGTAGTCCCCCCAGCGATGGCAGCTTTCGTGCCGGAAGGAAAGTCGTCACAGGTTACAGTGCCGGCAACATGAAGCTCGAAGTGGGTGTGGCAGTCAATAAAACCGGGGAAGAGGAGTTTCCCTTCGGCATTGATTCTTTCCGGCTGTTCCTGCAGGCTTTCTAAAAAAAGAGCCTCTTCCTTTTGCTCCGATTCTCTGAAAATCTTTTTGATTTTTTCCCCTTCTATATAAAGGCTGCCCTTAAAACTCCCCTTGGGGCTTATGATGGTTCCATTTCAATGCAAAGCATATTGCCTCCTTTTAATGTTGTACTTCTTTCAGCACAGTTCTTCTTTCAAGTTAAGTCGAAATTTCCATAAATCAGTATAACACTCCTTTTCAGAAGAAACAGTTGATTTATGAAGTATTTTTAGGTGAAGACAAAAGTATTTTTAGGTGGAGGCAAAAACCACTGGACAAAGTTAGCACAAACTAATATAATCACGTTTATAGTTAGTTAAGATAAACTAATTAAAGAAAAGGGGTATTATGGAGTGGAATGGATTTTTTTGTAGGAAAAAAAGTTCTATTGAAGATTATGTAAGAGAACATATCTGCCTGAATGCTCCCGTAATTGCAGGACTTAAGCCTGCAGCGATTTTCACGGTCAGTTTGGAGGAGAAGAAAATGCTCGAAGGTTTACTTTCCCACTATGAGGATTTCCGAATAGAAACCCTTCATTCCGGGAAAAAAGAGAGCATTCTACTGTATAGAAAGACAGTGTTCTTTCGGCACTTGGAAAATAAAAGCTTACAAAAATTTCTTTCTTCTTTGCATCTGGGATACAAAGAGGACAAGACAGAGAGCTACTTGCTTCTCTTTAAAGAGCGTTTTCGGCAGTATAAGGATGAGGGAGCGGGTTTTCCTCATGAGGTGGGTATCTTTTTGGGGTATCCGCCCGAAGATATTCGAGTGTATATGCAGAATCCGTACCAAAAAGCCAAGCTGACAGGATATTGGAAAGTCTATTCAAATGAAGAGGCGGCCTTGAAACTGTTTCATAGTTATGACTCTTGTATCCGGAAGTTTTTGCAATTTTTGGAGGAAGGATTCAGCTTGCAGAACATTGTGGAAATCTACGGAATGAGGAGAATGAAGGCGGCATAAAAAGAGTGTTGCATCAGCAACAAAATAATCCTAGTATAATAATAGGATATAGTTAAGGGAGAAGAAGAGATTCTTCTACACAATATATAAGGAGGACATAAAATGATGAAGATTGTATTTTGGAGTCAGACAGGGAACACAGAGGCTATGGCTGAGGCGGTAGCGGAGGGCGTTAAGGCTGCCGGAAAAGACGCAAAGGCAGTCAGCGTTTCCGATATCTCCGCTGCGGATTTAGCGGGAGAGGAAGTTTTCGCATTGGGCTGCCCTGCTATGGGAGATGAAGTTTTAGACGAGGGAGAAATGGAACCTTTTGTGGAAGAACTGATTCCGGCTGTTTCCGGTAAAAAAATTGCTCTTTTCGGATCCTACGACTGGGGTGACGGGGAGTGGATGCGTAACTGGGAGGCAAGAATGAAGGAAGCCGGAGCAGTTTTAGTGGCAGCTCCCGTAATCTGCAATCTTACACCGGACGATGAGGGACTTGCCAATTGTAAGGCCCTTGGTGAGGCGCTTGCAAAGGCGTAATAGTTAGATAGAAGATAAAAAGAGAAAAAGAAAAAAGAGAAAAGATAAAAAGAGGTTCTGTTTAGGCAGAGCTTCTTTTTTTGACCGGCAGAGAAGGGATAGTATAGCAAGACATAGCAAGTATTTATTTCAAAAAAATTAATAAATATACAAGAAAGTCATTTCAAAAAACTCTTTACCGGCTTATCCAAAAGATTTAAGATAAGGCATTGTTATGTTTAAAAATATTTAATTATAAAAGGAAATTTCCTTTTTATCGCAGAAAGGATGAAGAAATGGATATGCTAAAGAGCAGAGGCTTAGAAATTCCTTTGATTCAGGGAGGAATGGGAGTGGGTGTTTCACTCTCCGGTTTAGCAGGGGCAGTGGCAAAGACAGGGGCTATGGGCTGCATCAGTACTGCCGACTGCGGATATCGAGAAGAGGACTTTCGTCTCGCTCCGGAGGAAGCCAATCTTCGAGCTTTGCGAAAGGAGATTCGAAGGGCAAGAGAAATAAGCGAGGGAAGGGGACTATTATCCATTAATGCCATGGTTGCTACAAGACAGTGGGAGGAAGCTATAAAAACGGCTGTGGAAGAAGGCATAGATGCTGTGATTTCCGGAGCTGGTTTGCCCTTGAGTCTTCCGGAGCTTGTTCCGGAGGGAAAGACCATGATTGCTCCTATTGTGTCGAGTGGAAGAGCGACAAAAGTCTTGCTCAAAACCTGGAGCCAGAAATATCATAGAACTGCCGACTTTGTTGTTTTGGAAGGGCCCTTGGCAGGGGGACATCTTGGCTTTAAGGCATCCGAAGTGGAGGAGGGAAAAGTTAAGCCATTGGAGGAGCTGATTCCGGAAGTTTTATCTGTCATAGATGGTTTTGAAGAGGAATTTGGGAAAAATATTCCTCTTTTTGCAGCAGGGGGGATCTGGAGCAGAGAGGACATCACAGGAATGCAAACTCTAGGTGCTTACGGGGTACAAATGGCCACCCGTTTTATCGCTACGAAAGAATGCGATGCAAGCGATACCTATAAACGGTATCTTATTTCCAAAGAAGAGGAGGATCTTAGCATTATTCACAGTCCGGTAGGAATGCCGGGGAGGGCAGTGAAAAGTCCCATGTTGGAAAAGCTTGAGCTGGTCGGACGGATTCCGCCAAGGCACTGCTCGCGTTGCATTCATAGCTGTAATCCGGGAGAAGTAAAATACTGTATCACACATGCTCTGATTTCTGCTGTGGAGGGAAATGTGGAGGAAGGCCTCTTTTTCTCCGGAGCCAATATAGGAAAACTTCAGGAAATTGTATCGGTAGAGGATATTGTGAAAGAATTATTCCCGAAATAAAGCGAAAAGTGGGAAAATGGCTCTTCCCTGCTAAGCGGAATGATTCTTTACGGTTTCCGTGAGCTGTTCCTTCAGCCATTCCGCAAGTACGGTAGCCTGATTCAGTTCTTCTTCTTTTGAGGCAAAGAGAAGCGTAATATCCTTTTCTTGGAGTTCTTTCTTTACAAGCTGAATAAAATTGTCTTTTTCCGGATTTTTCTCCAGTTCTTCTCTATAAAGCTCACGAAAGCGTGGAAAGAGTTCTTCTTTATGGTCGAACCATTTTCTTAAGTACGTGGAGGGGCTGAGTTCTTTGGCCCAGAAATCGATGGCAGCTCTTTCCTTTGCGACTCCTCTTGGCCATAGTCTGTCAGTTAATATGCGAAAGCCATCCGTATCTGATTTTTTTCTGCGTAAATGCGTTTGATTTTTTTATCTGGTACATACTGCACTCACTTTCTCCCGTTTTGGGAAAGATGCCGTGGGGTGCATAGGAAAAAAACGAGTAGCCATGTGAATTCCGGAAAGCTTGTTTTCCTAAGAACTACACTGCTTAAATCGAGTATTATGTAAAAATTTATTGTATATATAAATATATCATATGGGAATGGCTTTTTTTCTACTTATTTTTTTGAATGCAAAAACGGAATAAAGGTTTAAAATTTAAGTTTTATTTAAAAAAAGGATAGACGGATATTTTAGAAAAAGCTGTTTTATGGAAAAGAAGAAAAAAAGAGTATCGCGATACTTGCGATACTCTTTTTGAAAAGTATGATTCTTGAAAAGTGGTGCAGGCCAAGCCTGAAACCGCTCGTTTATGCAGTTTCCGGGAAGAAGATCTTCATGTCGTCTTCCACAGTTCCAATTCCGGCAATACCAAAGTTTTCTACAAGAACCTTTGCCACATTCGGAGAAAGGAAAGCGGGAAGAGTCGGTCCGAGGTGAATGTTCTTTACGCCTAAGTGGAGGAGGGCGAGAAGCACGATAACAGCCTTCTGCTCATACCAAGCGATATTGTAAGCAAGAGGAAGCTTGTTTACATCGTCCAGACCGAATACTTCCTTAAGCTTCAGAGCGATTAAGGCTAAGGAGTAGGAGTCGTTACACTGTCCGGCATCGAGGACTCTGGGGATTCCGCCGATATCGCCAAGATCCAGCTTATTGTACTTATACTTTGCGCATCCCGCGGTTAAGATTACGGCATCCTTCGGAAGAGCCTTTGCAAAGTCGGTATAGTAGTCTCTCTTCTTCTGTCTTCCGTCACAACCTGCCATAACGACGAACTTCTTGATCGCGCCGGACTTTACGGCCTCTACTACCTTATCTGCAAGAGCAAAAACCTGCTCATGGGCGAATCCGCCTACGATGGTACCTGTCTCGATTTCTGTCGGAGCAGGGCAGGATTTCGCCTGTTCAATGAGGGCGGAGAAGTCCTTAATCTCACCATATTTTCCGCCGATATGCTTGCAACCCGGGTAGCCTGCTGCACCGGTAGTCCAAAGTCTGTCCTTATAGCTCTCCTTTGGCGGAACGATACAGTTTGTGGTCATGAGAATCGGTCCGTTAAAGGGCTCGAACTCTTCCTTCTGCTTCCACCATGCATTTCCGTAGTTTCCTACAAAGTGCTTGTACTTCTTAAAGAAGGGGTAGTAATGGGCGGGAAGCATCTCAGAGTGGGTGTAAACATCCACGCCTGTGCCCTCTGTCTGGTCCAGAAGCATTTCAAGGTCTCTCAGATCGTGTCCGGAAACAAGGATTCCCGGATTCTTTCCAACACCGATATTGACGCTTGTGATTTCCGGATTTCCGTAAGTGGAGGTATTGGCACCGTCAAGGAGAGCCATACCCTCTACTCCTGCTTTTCCGGTTTCTAAGGTAAGCGCCACAAGATCGTCCACGGAAAGACTGTCATCTAAAGTTGCAGCAAGGGCTCTTTGGATGAAAGCATCCACATTGCTGTCATCCTTTAAGAGAGCATTGGCGTGCTTGGAATACGCTGCAAGTCCCTTAAGTCCGTAGGTAATCAATTCTCTTAAAGAACGAATATCTTCGTTTTCCGTAGCCAAGACACCGATACTCTGCGCAAAGATTTCATAGTCCTTTTCTGCGACTTTTACCGTAGCAGCTGTAGGAAGACTGTTGATTACGGTAATCTTTGCTCTTTCCGCATCTCTTAAGGCGAAAGTTTCCTTTATACTTTCCACGATAGCATCCTTATCGAAGTTTGCATTGGTGATGGTGATGAAAAGGTTCATGGTCACTCTGTGGTTTACTTCTAAAGATACATCTTTCTCTTCTTTTCTTAACTGCTCAGCTACTGCGGATAAGCCCTTGGTGGCATAAACCAAAAGGTCCTGCATGGCTGCAACATCCGGCTTCTTTCCGCAAACACCGGATACGGTACAGCCGGAACAGTTTGCAGTTTCCTGACACTGATAACAAAACATCTTATTCTCCATTTTTTCCCTCCTAAGAAAAATAATGACTCAAAACCATTTTGCAGTGAAGCGGATATTTTACAGAAGAATCCTGAAAATCGCCCCTCCCACTCAATGTACTTCATTTTGCAATAAAGGAGAGAAAAAATATGTTGCATGTGCAACAAATAAGAATTAGACTATGCACTAATTAAATACAATCGGAGATGGTCAGGCCGGAAGTTGATTTTTTGAGGGAATGGTGAGGCTATAACGGCTTACCGATAGATAATCGATGATAGAGGATTCTGAAAAGGAGAGGCTATGTCAGGAGAAAGGAAGGCCTGCTGTAATTGCGGAGGCGGATGTCATATAACAGAAGAGCGAAAAAAGCTGAATAAGGAGGAGGTTCTTCGTTATTCGGATATGGAAATATTTCAGGGCATTGAGAAGGAAAATCTGAATGCTTTATTGTATTGCATGAAAAGCTATGTGCGTTCATACAAAAAAGGAGAGCTGATTCATCTGGAGGAAATCATGAAAAGCATGTAGGCGTGGTGCTTTGTGGCAGCATTCATATGATCAAAACGGATGTCTGGGGAAAAGAGAGCTTGCTTACCTATATGGGGGAGGGAGAAATCTTCGGAGAAACCTTTGGAAACAGCGCTTCCGAGGATGAATATGTTTCCTTTCTTTCCTCGACGAAAACGGAGGTACTTTTTCCTCTCCTTTGAGAAAGCCATTCATGTTTGTAAAAACCAATGCGGCTTTCACTTTCGCTTGATTGAGAATCTGTTCGACTTAATCAGCAAAAAGAATATTCAGCTCATGGAAAAAATTGAGGTAACTTCTCGCGGAAGTCTTAGGGAGAAGATTTTAGCCTATCTTTCTTTACAGGCACAGAAGCAGAAGTCCAAGTACATCGAGCTTTCTTTGAGTCGCACGGATATGGCGCAGTTTCTTTGCACGAATCGTTCCGCCATGACCAGAGAGCTGGCCTCTTTAAAGGAGGAGGGCATCATCGATTTTGACAGGAATACTTTTATTTTAAAAACGCAGACGGAGATTTAAGACGAAAGAGCACATCGCTGGAGGCTTACAAAAGAGAAAGGGCAGCTATTTTATAGCCACCCTTTCTCTTTTGGTATTCTTAGCAAGTTGCTGTTAACCGGTTGTGATTATACAAATACTCTATACACTTTATAAGTCTAGCACCGATTGAGACGATATACCAGTAAAAAAAGTATAAAAATCCATTTTTTTATGATTTTAAAAAGAATTTTTCCTTATTTAATGAAGATACTTTCTTTCCAGAAGCTCTAAAGCATTCAGGTATTTTTCTTGTACACCCTCTGTCTTTTTCTCTGCCTCGTAAACCTCACTTTTTTCATTGATAAGCTTGAAATCTTCCTCGCTGAGACCTCTTTCCGCGAAAGGATAAACTACACTGTTTTCCTTTTCGATATGGAGCTGTAAAAGGTGGGCATAGGCCATCGCATAAGATAGAATATCCAACTTTAACTCCGGAGTCGGATTCTTCTGATATTCATTGAGAGCAGTCTCTAAAGCAAGAACATCTGCTCTCCCGAGGTCGTGCTCTACAAGCATTCCGTTGGTAACCAGCTTATCCGCAACAGGACCCATTTTCTCTACCATGGCAGGGAAAAGAAATTTCTTCCTTTCCATGGTGGTGCTTATCTGCATAGCCTCTTATAAAATCAATGATTTGCCGAAAATCGGCATCCGGTACATCTCTTCCGTCCATCAGTCCCAGACAAATGTTACGAACTACGGCAAGAGCTCTGTTGATATTGCTATGCTCTTCTTCCATAATGACAATACTTACGTTCATTTATTTCCTCTTTCTTACAGTTATGGCTCTGTTGTTTTTTTCAAAGCTACAGTTTCCGTTAAAAATCCTGTACCGGAACCCCTTTATTGATACAAACTGTAGTGCCATTCTTCATTGCAGTCGAAGTGAAGGCCGGTATCGGAGAGCATTCCCTCCATGATTTTCTTTCTAAGCTGATAATAAACGGAAGGATCTCCGCCTACAGCGATCCAGAAGGGGGCATGAATATCCTCTTCTTGAACCCAAGAGGTACGGCTCGGATCTTGCTCTGTGATAACATTCACTCTATCGCAGGGCATGCCGTTCAGAAGAGAATCATCCATCTTTCTGTAGGCATCGGAAGCATCGGAAGTAGGAGCTATTGCCCGTTTTTTTCCGAACGCAAAGGCGATTTTTTCCAAGTCCGAAAGTCTTTCCGGATCTTCTGCTAAAATACTTGTTACCAAAAGAGCATAGCGTGCCTCCGCATCCTGCACTCTTTCCTGTAACCAGCCGTGGATATTCATCACGTCAATCAATTCATTTAAGGGACGAAGTTCATTGTTTACCGTCTTCTCCTCTAAGTGTGTCTCGGAAAATACAGCCCAGCCTGATTTTTCGCCATGCTCAGCAATCTCGCGAATCAGCTCTTCCTGCAGCTGAACTTTATTATAAAGCCAATAGTGAATCGGTCCTAAAAAAGCACTCATTATTCGGAAACCTCACTTAACTTTGCATTTAAAGTAGCAAGAACAGCATTTGGATTTAAACCATGTACCATGCAAGCATCTTCCAGAGACTCCATCTGGGAGCTCGGGCAGCCTAAGCAGTGCATACCGACCTCAAGTAAACTGTCGATTAACTCCGGATGCTCATTTACAATCTGACCTACTAACATATCGCTGGTAATCTTTGCCATTTTATTATCCTCCTAAAATATCCCTATTTTTGTACTGTATCACCCTATCTCTTCATGGGCAAATTTCTTGATTACGGGGAGTAGTATAGCAAATCCAAATAAAAAGTGGTGTTGCAATTGCAACAAAATTGCTTTGTGAAAAATTAAACTTAGTAGAACATCCTATTTTTTTACTTCTCAAGAATTCTCCTTTCCTGTATAATGCTTGAGAATGAAATAAACGAAAGGAGCCTGTATGGCAATAAATAAAGTAACAGAAGTAAAGAAGTTAAACAGGAAGCTGATGGACTTTTTGGACAGCAGTGTCAATGCCTTCTTTGCTGTAGAAAATATGAAAGATATCCTCTTGGAAGAGGGATTTCTTCCTTTATACGAAGGAGAGGACTGGAAATTAAAGAAGGGTGGAAAGTACTTTGTCACAAGAAACGGTTCCGCGCTCATCGCCTTTGTGCTTCCGGAAAGCCGTTTAAGGGTTTCCAGATGATGGCAAGCCATAGCGATTCTCCGGTATTTAAGATTAAAGGAGATCCGGAGCTGGAGATTGACAAGGCTTATATCCAGCTGAACGTAGAAAAGTATGGCGGGATGATTTGTTCCCCTTGGCTGGACAGACCGCTTTCCATTGCAGGAAGAGTGCTGGTAAAGAGTGCTAAGGGTGTAGAAACGAAGCTTTTAAATATTGATCGCGACTTACTGATTATTCCGAACCTTGCCATTCACATGAATCGTGAAGTAAACGATGGCTATAAGTTTAATGCACAGAAGGATATGCTTCCCCTGTTTTCTACGGTAGAAGGAAAGGGAAGTTTTAAGAAGATGGTAGCCGATGCAATTTCCGTTAAGGAAGACAGTATTCTGGATTGGGATTTATTCCTTTATAACAGACAGAAAGCGACAATCTTAGGCGGAAAAGAAGAGTTTGTCGGAAGCGGAAGACTGGATGATCTGCAGTGTGCCTTTTCCTCTTTACAGGGACTTCTTGCCGCTAAACCGAAGGAGAGTGTGGCGCTCCACTGTGTTTATGATAACGAAGAGGTGGGAAGCGGTACGAAACAGGGTGCGGCTTCGACCTTCTTAAAGGATGTACTGCATAGAATTCTCTATGCTTTCGGTATGGGAGAGGAAGAGTATAGCAAGGCTTTACAGAATAGCTTCCTTGTTTCCGCAGACAATGCGCATGCCGTTCATCCGGCACACCTTGATAAGGCGGATGCCTTAAACAGACCCTATATGAACAAGGGTATTGTGCTGAAGTACAGTGCAAACCAGAAGTATACGACAGATGCCGTATCCGCAGCAGTATTTAAGAGCTTCTGTGAAAAGGCAAAGGTGCCGTACCAGAGTTTTGCCAACCGCTCGGATATGCTTGGAGGTTCTACACTGGGTAACATTTCCAACAGTCAGGTGGCACTGAACACCGTGGATATCGGACTTCCTCAGCTTTCCATGCATTCCCCGTATGAGACGGCCGGTGTAGAGGATACCTATTACCTTGTAGAAGTAGCAAAGCTTTTCTATTCTTCTTCGGTACTTGGAAGAGGAGACGGAAATCTGGAAATCCGATACTAAGAGCTGAAGTTAGGCATATTGTCCGAACATAGAATAGATAGAGTGAGAGTAGGGCTTTACTTACTGCTATAGAGCAAAAGGGGGTTTTACAGGAGAGGAATAGTTCTTTTACAAGAGAGGAATAGTCCTTTTTATAGGAGAGGAATAATCCTTTATAAACGAGGAACGGTTCTTTTACTGAAAAACGATATATTTTTTAGAAATCTAAAGGAGAGAGTATGGAACAAAAAAAGATTAACTGGAAATTGCTCGCGTTTATGGCATTTTCCACGGTTTGGGGCTTTGGTAATGTGGTAAACGGCTTCGTATGGTTTAATGGAATTCAGGTTATTTTCAGCTGGATTTTCATGTTTGCCTTATACTTCGTGCCCTATGCATTAATGGTTGGAGAACTTGGTTCCGCATTTAAGAATGCAGGTGGAGGAGTGAGTTCCTGGATTCGCGAGACCATGGGAACCAAGATTGCGTACTATGCAGGTTGGACTTATTGGGCTTGTCACATCACCTATATTGCAAGTAAGCCGAGTGGCGGTTTGAAGGCATTGTCCTGGGTGATTTTCCGTAGTGCGGAGCTCTATGATCGTTTGCCGAGTATTTACATTCAGCTGATTACCTTTGCCCTTCTTTAATCTTCTGCTATGTAGCAAGTAGAGGTTTAAATCCTTTGAAGAAGATGGCAACTTTGGCAGGTTCCAGTATGTTTGTGATGTCTTTGCTTTATATCGTGATGATGTTTGCAGCTCCGGCAATCAATCCGAAGGCAGACTATGTGAGCCTTGATTTTAGCTTAAAGAACTTGATTCCGAACTTCCGTCTGGAGTATTTCACTTCCCTTTCCATCCTGGTTTTTGCAGTGGGCGGATGTGAGAAGATTTCTCCGTACGTAAACAAGGTAGAGAACCCGAGTAAGGGCTTCCCGAAGGGCATGATTGCGCTGGCTATCATGGTTGTGGTTTGTGCTATGCTCGGAACCATTGCCATGGGGATGATGTTTGATCCGACCCTCATCAATGCTTCTGAAGAGAGCTTTAACTCTTATGCAGCAAATGGTGCTTACTGGGCTTTCCAGCGTCTTGGTGCTTACTATGGCATCGGTGATACACTTCTGGTAATCTATGCACTTTGTAATATGGTTGGTCAGTTCGCAGTTCTCATCATGAGTATCGATGCTCCGCTTCGTATGCTTCTTGATAATGAAGATACAAAGCAGTTTATTCCGAAGAAGCTTCTGAAGCAGAACGATGTTGGAGCTTACACCAACGGTATCATCATGGTAGCGGTACTTTCCGGCTCCATTATCCTCGCACAGTCCTTTGTACCGGGTGCTGCAGCCGTATTGAAGCAGTTGACCAAGTTGAACTCCGTATGTATGCCGCTTCGTTACCTCTGGGTATTTGCAGCATATATCGCCCTTCGTAAGGCAGGGGATAAATTCCATCCGGAATATCGTTTTGTAAAGAACAATACTCTGGCTTTGGCTTTCGGTGTATGGTGTTTCCTGATTACAGCTGCTAGCTGTCTTCTGGGTATGCACTCCAAAGATACCTTTACTATGGCATTAAATATCATCACTCCCTTGGTGCTTTCCATCTTGGGTATCATCATGCCGCTTTTGGCAAAAAATGAAAAACAGGCAAATGCTTAATTCGAATTTGCGGAAAAATATTATATTTTTCCGCAAATTTGTCGTTATAGACCTTTAATACAAGGATGTAGAAAGGATCTGGGCCATGAAGGAAAATCGGGAATGTTATCAAAATCGAGAGCTGTCTTGGCTTTTGTTTAATGAGCGTGTTCTAAATGAGGCAGCCAATCCTCGTGTGCCTCTTATGGAACGTCTGCAGTTCGTCTCCATTTACCAGACAAATCTGGATGAGTTTTTTATGGTTCGTGTGGGAACACTCATGCAACAGATGGAGAATAAAAAAACGGTCAAGGATAACAAAACAGGCTTAAGCAGTAAAGAGCAGATTAAGTTGATTTTGAAGGAAGTGGCACGTCTTGAGCAGAAGCGTAAGGAAATCTATACGCAGCTTATGGGAGAACTGGAGCCGGTAGGCATTCATATTATCAACTTCCAGAAGCTATCCAAGCAGGAGCAGAATCAGCTGGAGGCATATTTGACAAGGCAATTCGTCCTTATCTTTCTCCCATGATTGTTGGAAAACAGCAGCCCTTCCCCTTTCTGCAAAACAGTGAACTTTATGCGGTGGCACACCTGGAAACAAAGGGTGGAAAGAAGAGAATGGGCATCGTACCCTGCTGGAACCCGGTCTTTAAGAGGCTGATAGAGATTCCCGGCAGGAAGGGCTACCATATGCTTTCCGAGGAACTGATCCTTCACTTTGTATCGAAGCTCTATCCCGCTTATACGATAAAGGAAAAGTCCATTATCCGCATTACAAGAAATGCGGATATTGATGCAGGAGATGTCTATGATGAGGACATGGATTACCGGGGCATGATGGAACAGCTTCTGAAGAAGAGAAAGCGCTTAAATCCGGTAAGGCTGGAGCTGAGCAGAGACTTACATAAGTCAGTCAAGAAGAAGCTTGCGGCCCATCTTGGCATTTCCGAAGACCATGTTTTATACTGTGAAACACCGCTTGACCTCTCTTTCCTTTTTACTTTGCAAAATACCAAGAGGGAACATCAGGAGATGTTCTATCCTCGCTATAGTCCGAGGATGAGCGGGAAGATCCGAAAGGATGAAAATATACTTGAGCAGATTGTAAAGAAGGATATTCTTCTGTCTTATCCCTTTGAAAGTATGAAGAATTTTATCAGCCTTTTGCAGGCTGCAGCGGTGGATAAGACGGTCAATTCCATAAAGATAACCCTCTATCGTATGGCGAGTCACAGCCAAATCGTGGATGCGCTTTGTGAAGCGGCGGAAATGGCAAAGAAGTCCTCGCGCTTGTAGAACTTAGAGCAAGATTCGATGAGGCTGCAAACATTGAGATGTCAAGACGACTGGAAGATGCAGGCTGTCAGGTTATATATGGTTTACCGGCCTACAAGGTGCACTCTAAGCTTTGCTTGATTACCCGCAATACGGAGGAAGGTGCTTCCTTTATTACCCAAATCGGCACAGGAAATTACAATGAAAAAACAGCGACTCTCTATACCGACCTTTGCCTTATGACAGCCAATCCGAAGATAGGGGAAGATGCGCAGGAAGTTTTCCGTACCCTGCTTCTGGGAGAAACAGTAGAAAAGAGCTCTGCGCTCCTGGTCGCTCCGAGGGGCCTGCAAAGTGCTATTTTAGAGAAAATAGAGGCGGAAGGCAGAAAGGCGGAGGCAGGAAGAGGCGGATACATTGGCTTAAAGCTCAATGCCCTTACGGATAAGGATATTATAGAAGCTTTGATTGATGCTTCGAAAAAAGGAGTTGTGATTCAGCTTCTTATCCGAGGAATCTGTTGTCTCATTCCCGGTATTCCCGGAAAGACGGAAAATATCCGGATTCACAGTATAGTGGGAAGATTCCTGGAGCACTCCCGTATATATCGTTTCGGACAGGGGGATGAGGAAGAAATTTATATCGCCAGTGCAGACTGTATGACCAGAAATACCCTCCGTAGAGTAGAGGTTGCAGCTCCGATTTTTGATGAAGAAAATAAGAATCGCGTGCGGGAAATCTTCGACCTCGGCTTTAAGGATACGGAAAAGGGAAAATGGCTTCTTTCTGACGGTCTGTATCATGATCCGGAGGGCTTGGGAGACGAACGATTTGATTCTCAGGACTACTTCTATAAAGAAGCTTACAGAAATGTGGAGTAAGAAAAATGCTTTTTATCTTTGCGGCACATTATGGTGAGGCAGAAAATATAATTCAATCACTGAAAATGGGGAAACGAACAACTTCGTTTCCCTTTTTGCAGTATTGTACGGATGCAAGGAACGAATCCGAAATATTGCTGACTATCTGCGGAGAAGGGCGAAACAATGCGGCAGCTGCAGTTTCTGCGACCCTTGCAAAAGAAGGGGCAAAGAGAGGTGATCTTCTCTTATCTTTGGGTAGTGCCGCTATTCTTAAAGCGCCGGTGTGTGAGTTGAGCACAAAAGAGGAGTATCTTCTCTCGAAGCAAGAGGAAGGACGGATAAACGCTTTAGGAAGCTGGTTCTTGATTCATGCCTTGGAGGAGCAGGCAAGTGAAAAGCAGTTTTTTCCGGAGATGCTCTATGACTTTCCTTTCCGGAAGCAAGACTTATTACAGGAGACAAAGTTCTTTCTTTAAAGGATGCGGAGAAATGCAGGGAAAGACATTGTTTTCTACCGGGTAATGGTGCGGAGAGTCTTACTGAAACTACGGGAGATACGTTAGGGGAAGCACTTCTTTATGATATGGAATCGACAGCGGTTTTTCAGAGTGGAAATTTCTTCCTCTCTACGGAGGATATGTTTTTTCTTCGCTGCGGAACAGACTTTGGACTGGATTTTTCTGCGACCGGAGATAGGGAAAAGAAAGAAAGAGAGAAAAGCGGAAAACGAGATTGGAAGGCGGAAATTCAAAAATTGCTGAGAAACGAAGAAAAAAAAGTACTTTCCTTTATACGGAGTTTAGAGAAAATCAGCATAAAAAACGAGCTTGCAAGACAGAAAGAGGAGGATTTTTTGGAGGAAGTACAGAGTCTTTCCAAGGAACTTCGTCTTTCCTTTGTTTTGGAAAAAAGGCTGGAAAAACTGCTTCGTTATGGAAAGAGCCTTTCTCTTTCCTTAGACAATTATTTTCAGGAAAAAAGGCAGGAGGGACTTCTCCCTGTACGGGATAAGCGAGGGGGACAGAAGCTTTTATATGAGCTGGAGGAATACTTACTTCGCCCGTCGTCCTCCTGTTTTAGGGAAGTACATTACTCTGAAAAAGAATGGAAAAGAACAGAGATCTGTAGTATTGAAGAAGAGAAAACGGTCCCTCTTTATCCTCATTTCTCCCATATCTATGTAGAAGAGGGAGTATGGGGAAGCCCTTATGTAAAGAGCATATTGCCAAAATTCCCCAAGGCGAAAATCATTCTTATTCGACACTATAAGGATCTCTTCAACCGGAAAAAGCAGAACAGACTTATACAGGAAAAGAGCAGAAAGCTCATCTTGGCCAGGAAGGAAGGGCAGAGAATCTATCCCGGTGCGCCGGTTTGTCAAAGCTTTAGTGAAACACATTTTTGCTATAGTTCATTAATCATGAACTGTCCTTTTCACTGCGAGTATTGTTATCTGCAGGGAATGTACCCCTCTGCAAACCTCGTTCTTTTTCTAAATATGGAAGATTATTTTCAGGATTGCAGAAAGTGGATAGAAGAGAAAGGAAATCTCTATCTTTGCATTTCTTATGATACGGACTTATTGGCTTTGGAGGAGATCTTCCCCTATGTGGAAAAGTTCTCTCATTTTTTGGAGGAGGAAGAGGGACTTCGAATGGAGCTTCGGACAAAGGCGGGGGGAGAAGCCTTATTTCGTAAAATGAAGCGAGCAAATCTCTCTGAGAAAGCAAGAAAAAGACTGATCTTTGCCTTTACGCTTTCTCCGGAAGAAATCGTACGGCGAGCGGAGCACGGCAGTGCCGGTCTTACAAGTCGATTAAAAGCAGTCAAGATGCTGATAGAGGAAGGATTTTCTTTGCGACTCTGCTTTGACCCGATGATTTATCATGAGAATTGGAAAGAAATCTATCGCAAGTTTATGGAAACAGTTTTTCGGGAGATTCCAATGGAGAAGCTCTATGATTGCAGTGTGGGGAGCTTCCGCATTTCCGAGACGTATCTTAAGCCGATGGTGAAGGCATTTCCTTATTCGCCCTATACGACATTTCCTTATGAAAATACGGGAGGCTACTATCATTATCCGAAAGAACTTATGGAAGAAATGGAGCACTTTCTTCTTCAGAAACTGGAGGAGAAAATACCGAGAGAAAAAATTTTTCGATGGGGCGAAGCGGGAAATGAAAGCGGAGGGGCATGCGATTTTGGATGACAAAGGACAGAAAGGCAGTAATGATGGGAGATAAAGAAAGGGTTGAGAATAAAGAATCAGGAGGAGAGAAGCTTGCCATAGTAACCGGAGCCTCGGGCGGGATAGGCTATGCTATTTCGGAGAAACTCTCTGAAATGGGCTACAAGGTCTACGGGATAGGCAGGGACTTTCAAAAGTTATCTAACGAGCAGGTGAATCAGTTGGCTGACGCATTGCCTGAAAAGGGAAAACTGCCGGATAAAGGGGACTTGCCTTTTGTTCCCGTAAAGCTTGATTTACGGGATAATCAGGCGGTAAGAGACTTTTGTCGTTCATTTCAAGAAAATAAACCGGAGATACTCGTTCACTCTGCAGGGGTAGCTTACTACGGTTTTCATGAAAGCCTGAATCAGGATAAGATTTCCGAGATGATGAAGGTAAATCTGGAGACACCTCTGTTTCTCAGTCAATTTTTCCTTCGGGATATCAAGGAAAAAAGAGGGCATATTTTCTTTATTTCCTCCGTGACCGCCCTTCATGAAAACAGCTATGGAGCAGCTTACGGAGCAACAAAGGCAGGACTTCTTTCTTTTGCGCGAAGTCTGTTTGCAGAAAATAGAAAGTCGGGTCTAAAGGTGCACAGCATCTTACCGGATATGACGGATACCAATCTATATCGGAATGCGGATTTTACAATAGGAGAAAACAGTGCAAGTTTTCTGCTACCCTCTGATGTGGCCTCTGCAGTGGAAACAATTCTTAAGCAAAGAGATGGCGTGGTATTGGGAGAAGTGCATCTACGCCCACAGGTATTTCAGATTACAAGAAAGCCGATAGAGAAAAACTGGAAAGCCGATAGAGAAAAACTGGAAAGCCGATAGAGAAAAACTGGAAAGTCGATAGAGAAAAGCTGGAAAGAGTTAGTGGGGAAGCGCTTGAATAGGGTATAAAGCTGGAATAAAGAATTTTGCATGGGATAGAGTTTGACTCATTAAACTTTTCCAAAATTGTACATTGAATACAATATTTTTTTGAAATATCCTCGCTATACACCGGTTCCTAATTTTGCTCTATTTTTACTTTTTATATTGAAATTTGTGGAAATATTCCTTAAATAAAGAACAATAATTGTGCAAAATAACAAGATGTAGAAAAATTAACCTAATTCATGCCCTGTTTTCCGTGAAATCTTCTTATTGCGGGAGAAAAATTGAAAATTTATAATATTTGCAGTAAAAAACAGGAGAAAAAAGAGTGGAGGCTTATTATGGTTAGTTTTTTGGTGTGTCTTTTTATTCTGATTGCCGGATATTTTACCTATGGTAAATTCGTGGAAAATACCTTTGGTCCGGATGATAGAGAGACACCGGCCGTACAACTAAATGATGGTGTAGATTATGTCGTGATGCCGGAGTGGAAGTTGTTTCTTGTACAGCTCTTAAATATTGCTGGTTTAGGACCGATTTTTGGAGCTTTAACCGGTGCAGAGTGGGGGCCGGTTGTATTTTTATGGATTACCTTCGGTACGGTTTTTGCCGGCGGTGTGCATGACTATTTTTCCGGAATGCTCAGTGAGAGATCAAACGGTGCTTCCATTTCCGAGGTGACCGGTAACTACTTGGGACTCGGTATGAAGAATCTTATGCGTGTCTTCTCCGTAGTGCTTCTTATTATGGTAGGTACTGTATTTGCCGTTGGCCCTGCAGGGCTCATTGTAACTCTTATCAAGTCCGGCGGTTCTGCCAATGCCTTACTCACAAGTAAAGAAGTTTGGCTTTGGATTATCCTGATTTACTATCTGATTGCGACTTTCTGCCCGATTGATAAGATCATCGGAAAGATTTATCCGATTTTTGGTGTATGTCTGATTGCGATGGCAGTCGGTGTAGGAATTGGAATATTCTCTCACGGTTTTGTGATTCCGGAGATTTTTCAGCATTTTAGAAATGAGCATCCGAGCGGTCTTCCGATTTGGTCTTTTATGTTTATTACTGTAGCCTGCGGTGCTATTTCCGGTTTCCATGCAACACAGTCTCCGCTTATGGCACGCTGCATGAAGAGTGAGAAGCAGGGACGAATGGTTTTCTATGGTGCCATGGTTGCAGAGGGTATTATTGCGCTCATCTGGGCAGCAGCAGGCTGTGCAATTTACGGCGGTGCGAAGCTCTTGGAAGCCGGTGGCGGAAATTCCACCACGGTTTATGACATTTGTAAGACTACAATGGGATCCGTGGGAATGATTCTTGCTATGATGGGTGTTATAGCTTGCCCGATTACTTCGGGTGACACGGCATTCCGTTCCGCCCGTCTTACCGTTGCAGACTGGTTCAAGATTGATCAAAACGATTTTAAAAAGCGTGGACTTTTGACGCTTCCAATTCTTGGCGCAGGTGCGATTATTTCTCATCTGGATTACGCTATCGTATGGAGATACTTCAGCTGGACGAACCAAACCTTGGCTATGATTGTGCTTTGGGCGGCTTCCATGTATCTCTTTAGAGAGAAGAAGAATTACTGGATTACGGCAGTTCCGGCAGTATTTATGAGTGCGGTTTCCATGACTTACTTCTTCTGCGCTCCGGAGTGTCTGGGTGCTTTCGGATTAACCACTGCTGTGGCTTATCCGGCAGGAATTATCCTTGCGGCAGTTTTCCTCATTCTCTTCTTAAGAGCAACGAAGAAGCCGGTTTCCGGAGAGGCTAAGGCATAAGAAATTGGAACTTGCTGTTTTTAAGGCTTTCTTTTAAGCATAAAATGCATAGAAGGAGCATGGTTTACAGGAAATATTGAATCAATAGTAAAATTTTCACCTCGCTTTCTTTAGAGGAAGCGGGGTATATTTTTCTTTATCTATAGAATTGTATTCGGATAGAAAAGTGATGAGATATTGTTTCATGGTATAGAAAGGTGAGGCTATGAATTTTCCCCTAAGTGAGAAAGAGTTGGAAAAGGATATTTTAAAAAAGGATAAAAGGGAGGCACTGCGTATCGGAGCGATAGGAATCGGAGAGAAAGCCCTCTATTTAAACTCCTTTTATATTGACAGGATGTACTACATACCGATAGAGGCGGTAGAGCGTGTGTATAAACGTGTTGCCATGAGTAAGGGCGGCTTTTCCGGAAAGGGAATTTTTGCAAGCTTGTCTTATCTTGTTGTGGAGTATGACGGAGGAAAAGAAAAGGCCTGCCTCATTCGAAAGGAGTGGAGGGTGGATGAAGCCCTTTCTGAAATAAGGAAACGTTTTCCGGCAATTTCTACCATGAGCAAACGTGCGGAAGAAAAGCTTCGTGCAGAGGAAGCGGAAGAAAAAGCGAAACTCCTTCCGAAGCTTTCAGAAGAAGCGAAAGGGGCCCTTTCGGACATAGAAACGGCAGAGGCGATTTTACTAAGACGGGAAGATTTATATCAAAACCTTGCCGTGCAGGCAAAGCGGGAAAGAATGGTACAAAGTACAAACCCCTATTATGGACATTTTGCTTTGCTTCTTTTTCTGGGAGCGGTATTGTGTCTTTTTTCGGCATTTTTCCTTTATAAAAATGGAGAGCAAAGTCTTGCAATCGTCCTTCTTGGTTTTGCTTTGATGCTTCTTATGATGGGACTTCGCGTCCGACCGACCGGAAAAAACAATCGGGAAGCGGTGAAAAAGGAGTATGAAGAATCGATTCGAAAAATGAAAGAATATCTGCCCGGAGACTTTCCTCTTCCTCCGCAGTATGCCCATCCTTTTTGTCTGGAGTGGATGCGGCAGAGTATTTTGGAGGGTAAGGCGAAGTCTGTGCAAGAGGCATATTTGCTTCTGAAGCAGGAATTAAAAGAACTTGACAGCTCAAAGCAGGTTTCACAGAAACTCTATGACCGTATCGTCGTCATTAAACCGATGTTTTTGGCGGCGGAATATGAAGATTAGTTTGCATGCTCTATAAGATATAGAGGGTTTGTTTATTTACTTTGCATCTTGTGTCGATATACTTGAGTTGACACTTAAATAAAACTTAAATTTAAAATCAAGATAAGAAAGGCGATGAAGATGAGAGGGGATATTTCGGACGGAAGACAGATTTTTAGGAAAAATATGCCGGTTAAAATTTTGCTGTTTACTCTATTTTTAATGGCGCTTAGTTCTTGTGTCGGGAAAAAAGCAAAAGAGGAGACAGTGAATCAGGAGACGGAAAGTAGCACCGATGTACAGGCTGAGACGAGCCCGGCTTCGACAACGGAATCCGCTGAGGAAACCGAAGATATTGAATATGACAGTGCTAAAATCAATAAATCTGATCTTTTTACTTCCTATCCGGGGGACGGAGTGTGGAAGAATAATGAAAACGAATATATGCTGATTCCCTATATTAAGGATGGAAAAGAACAGATTGAATTTCGGCTCTATGGAGAAATAAAATTTTTACTGGAACAGCTTTCATTTTCCCAAATGGAAAATGGAGGAATCAAGGTATCCGGAAAGATGCAGAGGGTGAAGGACAAGAGCTGGAATGCGGATGCGGATGTGATTTGGGACAGTTTGGAATCCATAGACTATCCCTCGGTTCGGTTGACTAATGGAACGGAAATGACCGATGTGGATATGGGTGGAGACTATACGTACTATGGTCTTGTGAGTAGTACGGAACAGGAAAATGTAGGAGATATCCGCGGTGTATATGAGGTAGAATGGGGAGAAGGCGGAGCACAGATGACGATTAGCGGAAGGGATACTTATATTGTTAACATCATTGCGAATTATGTCATAGATGCTTCTACAGGGAATGTGCATGCTGCTGAATTTGAAGGAGTTGCAGTAAAAGAAAGTGGCAACCTATATAGGGCTACAGGAGATGACGGGTGGATCAGCTTTGTAGTCAATACGGATGGTAGTATCAGTGTCACGGATCAGTCATCGGATTATGGAGACCTCAGTTTTGTAGATACCTACAGAAAAGTAGGCTAAGCACTTTTAAGAGGAAATCCCCGGAAAAGGGGGAAGGCTTCTCCTTAAGCAGGAGAAATCATAAGAAAATAAGTGCCGAATCCTAAGGAAACAAGTGTCGAATCTTGGGAAACAAGAGCTAAATCAACCCTTGCGATTCTGTTTTTCATGGGGTAAAATCAATAGATAGTTTTTTAACAGAGAGTACGCAAAGGCGTGTTCGAAAGAAAATTCGATTGGAAAAGAAACAGTTTTTGATAGAGGGGGAACTATGGCGGATAAGAAATTGGTGGAGCAGATTACTTCCAGGGAGGAAGATTTTGCGCAGTGGTATACGGATGTAGTGAAGAAGGCAGAGCTGACCGACTATTCTTCGGTTAAGGGCTTTATGGTAATCCGTCCTGCAGGATATGCCATTTGGGAAAGGATTCAGCATGAACTGGACACCCGTTTTAAGGCCAGCGGTGTGCAAAACTGTGCTATGCCTCTGTTGATTCCGCAGTCTCTTTTAGAGAAAGAAAGTGAGCACGTGGAGGGCTTTGCTCCGGAGGTTGCCTGGGTAACCCACGGCGGTTCCAAGAGACTGGAGGAAAGACTCTGTGTTCGCCCGACTTCAGAGGTACTATTCTGTGATTACTATTCCAAGGTTGTAAAGTCCTATAGAGACTTACCCCAGCTTTTAAACCAGTGGTGTTCCGTTGTGCGCTGGGAGAAGACCACAAGGCCTTTCCTTAGAACTAGAGAATTCCTCTGGCAGGAGGGACATACCGTGCATGCTACGGCGGAAGAGGCGGAAGAGAGAACTCTTCTTATGCTGAACATCTACGCGGATGTTTTGGAAAATGAGCTTGCTATCCCGGTTGTAAAGGGTAGAAAAACCGATAAAGAAAAGTTCGCCGGTGCGATTGCAACCTACACAGTAGAGGCATTGATGCATGATGGACAGGCTTTGCAGTGCGCAACCTCTCATAACTTCGGAGACGGCTTTGCGAAAGCCTTTGACGTACAGTATTTAAGTAAGGAAAATAAAATCGAAACGGTTCACCAGACTTCATGGGGAATCACAACCAGAACCATCGGTGCCTTAATTATGGTGCACGGAGATGATTCCGGACTCATTATTCCTCCGAGAATTGCTCCGGTACAGGTTGTTATCGTACCGATTCAACAGAATAAGGAAGGTGTACTGGATAAGGCCTATGCTTTAAGGGATGAGCTCCAGAAGGCAGGAATTCGTGTTAAGGTGGACGATTCCGATAAGTCTCCGGGCTTTAAGTTTGCTGATGGAGAGGTGCGCGGTATTCCGCTTCGCTTGGAAATCGGCCCCAAGGATATGGAGAATAATCAGGCGGTACTGGTCAGAAGAGATAACCGGGAAAGATTGTGGCAGGGCTTTCCGGATTGACTTCCGAAGTAGAGAAGCTGTTAAAGCAGATGCAGAAGGATATGTATGACAGAGCCCTCGCTTTCCAAAAAGAAAGAACCACCGATGCAAAGAATCTGGATGAGCTTGTGGCGTCTCTTGATAAAAAGCCGGGCTTTGTACGGGCTATGTGGTGCGGATGCAGAGACTGTGAGGATAAGCTGAAAGAATATTCCGGTATTACTTCCCGTTGCATCCCGATGGAGCAGGAAGAGATTTCCGATAGCTGTGTTGTTTGCGGAAAGAAAGCAACAAAGATGGTTTATTGGGGAAGAGCGTACTAAGATATGATTTTTTTGAGGGGGAAGCCTTGGGCTTCTCCCTCTTTCAGTATATAATGACGGAATAAGGAAGGAGAGAAAATGGGGAAAAAAGTACTTTTGCTGGTAAACAGCAGTAGCGGACAGGAGAAGGGCAAGACGATGCTCTATCCTATAGTGGAAGAATTTGCCAAGAAAAATTGTGAGACTACCGTATTTCCGATTCTTCCGAAATCAAAGAAGCTAAATACGGCATATCTGTTACATAAGTATCAGGAGCAATTTGATCTTATCGTTTGTGTAGGAGGGGACGGAACCCTGCATTATCTGGTGCATAGCTTGATGGAGGAGGGATTAAAGATTCCCATTGGCTATATTCCGACCGGTTCCACCAATGACTTTGCAAATTCTCTGGGAATTCCCAAGGACCTAAAGGAGAATATCCGTGGAATAGTAAAAGGGGAGCCTTTTTACTGTGACATTGGGAAGCTGAATCATCGGTATTTTAATTATATTGCGGCATTTGGAGCCTTTACCAAAGTGAGTTACGGCACCAATCAGGAATTAAAGAACAACCTGGGGCACATGGCCTATATCTTGGAGTCGATTCGTACGATGCCGGAGCATTTAACTAAGAGTTATACTTTGAAAATCATATCGGGAGATTCCTCTTGTACAGGAGAGTATATTTTCGGTGCAATTTTCAATTCTCGTTCTGTCGGGGGCTTTACCGGTTTTCCGGGGAATTCTATAGAAGAAAGATTGTCTGTGGATTTGCAGGATGGGGAATTTGAAGTTCTGTTGATTCGCACCCCGAAGAATATTGCAGACTATGGCGAAATTTTAAGTTCCATACTGGGTGGAAGTATTCCGGAAAATAATCCTTTGGTGCAGTTCTTTAAGACAAAAAGCCTGAGGATAGAGGCGGAAGAGGAACTGGGCTGGACCTTGGACGGAGAGTTTGGAGGAGCCTATAAGGCAATGCATATAGAGATATTAGAGCGTGCCGTGGGCGTCATGCTTCCGAAAAAGGGCATGGAAGAAAAGTAGATTTTGGTATTGGATGTTTGTAACAACTTAAGTAAAAATGGAAGGCAAATCGAGGAAGAAACTAGGGTGAAGATTACAATGCCAAAGGGAGCGGAATTCATTATTCGCTCTTTGGAAAATGCGGGTTTTGAGGCTTATATCGTAGGAGGCTGTGTGCGAGACGGAATTCTCGGTCGAGATCCCGAGGACTGGGACATCACCACAAAGGCAAAGCCGGAAGAGGTAAAAAGTATATTTCCACATACCGTAGATACCGGAATTGAACACGGGACGGTGACGGTTCTTGTGCCACCGGAGGAGGTGGAACGAGGAATCAGGAGCTTTGAAGTAACGACCTATCGGATTGATGGAGAATACACGGACCATCGGCATCCGAATGCGGTTTCCTTTACGGGCTCTTTAGAAGAGGATCTGGCAAGGAGAGATTTCACGATAAATGCTATGGCTTACCACATGGAGAGGGGAATGATTGATCCCTTCCATGGGCAGGAAGACTTGGAAAATAAAATCGTTCGTGCAGTAGGAAAGGCAGAGGACCGTTTTGCGGAAGATGCTCTTAGAATGATGCGGGGTATTCGCTTTTCCGCACAGTTGGATTTTTCCTTGGATGAAGAAGCCTACAAGGGCATCATGAGTTTAAAAGAATGCCTGAAAAATGTTTCCAAGGAGCGCATTGCCGTGGAGCTTTGGAAACTTTTGGCGAGTGCACATCCCGATAAGGTGGAGATGTTTTTTTCTACGGGCCTGGCGCCTTATATAACGGAAGATTTTCCGAGAGTTCAGGAAGCGGGGATACCGAAACTACTTCCCCTTGCTCCGGTTGAGAAAAGCATTCGTTTCGGACTTTTTCTCCGAAATGTGCCCGGCTTATCCCGTAATATTTTGAGGGACTTAAAACTGGATAGGGATACAATAGAGGGAGGGAGCCATTTTGCGCGCTTGTTTTCCGAAAAGGAAGTGGAAAGCCCTTATGCCTTACGAAGACGGATTGCGGATTACGGCTTAAAGATGATCCGGGATTTTTATGAGCTAAGACTGGCTTTACTTATAGAGGAAGGCAAGCTGGAAGAGGAAAAAAACACGAAATGGCAAGAGGATATTTCCACGGTGGAAGAGAGACTCTTGTGGATTTCTCGGGCGTCCGCAGAGAAAAACTGTGTGTCTTTGTCCGACTTGGCGCTAAGCGGAAAGGATCTGATTTCTCTTGGCGTTTCTCCGGGAAAAAGGATGGGGGAGATTTTACAGCTTGCCTTTGAACGGGTTTTACGAGAGCCTTCGGAAAATGAAAAAAAGAAGTTGATTTCTTATCTCCAAGCTGAGGGAATCATAAAAGCATAAATTTATCTTTGTAAATTGGCAGAAGTCTCTGCAATTTTAAAGAATAAAGTAGTAGAATAGGAAGACAAAGAGTAGCGGATTTTATTGACAAAAAATGGAGGTTTAGAATGTTGGACTACAAAAAGGAGTATGAACGCTGGGCCAAGGCGGATTTATTGGATTTTGACCTGCGAAGAGAGCTGGACCTGATTTCCGGAAACGAGGAAGAGATTAAAGAGCACTTTGGAGTGGCGTTGGAGTTCGGTACAGCGGGGATTCGCGGCACTTTGGGCGTCGGAACCAATCGTATGAATATTTTTGTGGTACGACAGGCTACGGAGGGCTTGGCAAGGTACATTCTGGATGAAGGGCTGGAAAAGCTGGTGGCCATCAGCTATGATTCCCGCCTAAAGGGCTGGACCTTTGCAAAAGAGGTGGCACAGGTTCTTGCGGCAAATGGAATCTCCGTTCGCCTTTATGATGCCTTGATGCCTGTTCCGGCACTTTCCTTTGCGACGAGATATTATCACTGCAGTGCGGGAATTATGTTGACTGCATCCCATAACCCTGCGATATATAACGGCTATAAGGCATATGGCAGCGATGGCTGTCAGATGACTGACGAAGCTGCGGACAAGGTTTATGCCAAGATGAAAGAGACGGATGTCCTACACGGCGCGAAAACGATGTCCTTTGCCGATGCGGTAGAGAAGGGATTGATTCGTTTTGTAGAGGAGGAATGCAAGGAGGCTTTTTACAAGTCTGTGCTTTCTCAAAGTGTACATCCGGGCGTTTGCAAGGACGCAGGTCTTTCCTTAGTCTATACTCCGTTAAATGGAACCGGTTTGGAGCCGGTTACCCGTATATTCCGTGAACTGGGGATTTCCGATGTGACAATTGTACCGGAGCAGGAATATCCGAACGGATACTTTACAAGCTGTCCTTATCCTAATCCGGAGATTTTTGAAGCCATGGAGAAGGGACTTGCGCTTGCCAAGGAGAAAAATGCGGATTTACTCCTTGCAACAGATCCCGATGCCGACCGTGTAGGTATCGCTATGCGAACGGAAAATGGAGACTACGAGCTTGTCAGCGGAAATGAGATGGGGGTACTCCTCTTGGATTATATTGCAGCGGGAAGAACTGCGGAAGGAACCCTTCCGAAGAATCCTATTGCGGTAAAATCCATTGTCAGCACCCCGCTTGCGGATCAGCTTGCAGCAGACTACGGAGTGGAAATGCGTCATACCCTGACCGGCTTTAAGTGGATTGGCGAACAGATTAAATTCTTAGAGGAAAGGGAGAACAGGAACGCTTCCTCTTTGGATTCGAAGAAAGTTACGGTTATCTTTCCGGCACGGCAGTTCGAGATAAAGATGCGGTTGTTGCTTCGATGCTGATTTGCGAAATGGCGGCTTATTACAGAAAGAACGGTTCTTCTATCAAGGCCCGCCTGGAAGAGATTTATGAAAAATACGGTTACTACTTAAATGCAGTAGACAGCTTCTCTTTCCCGGGACTTTCCGGTATGGACAAGATGAAGGGAATCATGGAGACACTGCGGAAAGACAGTCCGAAAGAATTTGCGGGTATAGCTGTAAAAGAAGCTTTGGATTATCTGGATAGTGAAAAGACCGGACTTCCTAAGGCGAATGTGCTGCTTTACACATTGGATAACGGAGAAAGCATCATTGTACGTCCTTCGGGGACAGAACCGAAGATTAAAGCCTATTACACAACCTTGGGAAAGACGAAAGAAGAGGCTAAAAAAGAAAAAGAAAAGCTGGCAAAGGCATTACAGCCAATTTTCAGCTGATACAGAACATTCTTATAGCAGATAAAGGATGAATATAGAAAGCTGTTGCTATAGTGCAGGATAAAAAAGGGGGAACCGGCGCTTTGCGAGAGAATATACGAAAAGAGGAAGGAATAGAAAACGGAAGAGAAACGGGAAGAGAAAAAACAAAGAAAAGAGTGAAGGAACTCGATAGCTTTAAGGGGTTTCTTATCTTTTTGGTTGTCTTTGGGCACTTTCTGCTTCCCCTGAGCGATAGTCCCTATCCTCTGTTTAATCGCAGTTTTTACTTGATTTACAGTTTTCATATGCCGGCATTTCTTTTCCTTTCCGGCTATTTTGGCTATGGAAAATGGAAAAAAAGAGGGACGAGTTTCGTTCCCTCTTTTCCTATCTTCTTTTGTACATTCTTATGAAGTTCATGCTACACCGCGCAGACCTTCTTTTCTATGATGTACATACGCGCTGGCCTGATTTCTTCCATGAATCGTCTACGCCTTGGTATCTTCTTGTACTTTTCTTTTTGGAGTTGGCAATGCTCCCTATGGAGTTTTTTCGCAGAAGAAAGTCGGGAGAACAAGTGGTCAGTCTGTATTTACTGTGTTTGATTCTACTCTCCTTTCCCTTATCTTTTTTGAAAGTCGGAAATGAACTGAAGGACTTCTTGGCCTTGGATCGAATACTTGGCTTTGCTCCCTTTTTCTATCTTGGAATGATTGCGAAACTTGGAGATTTTTCCTTTCGAAGAATCCATAGAATACCCTTTGTTCTCGGTGCCGTTTTTGCTCTGACCTTGATTATTTTCTTACCAACTCTTCTTCCGTATACTCGTGTTTTTTACGGTACCTGGGGCTATCGTATAGAAAGGGAGGCGATTCTGCCGTTTTTTAAAAGCCATCCCATGCTCTTAAGAATCGGTTTTATTCCATTTTCTCTTTGTATCGCGTATTTCTTTTTTGGATTATTGGTTTTACTTCGACAGGGAAAAGAAAGTATTCGACCGGAGATTAGTTCTCGAGGAAGTCAGATATACTTTGGAATGGAACGAGTATTTCAGGATAGGGAGACTTTTCTTATGAAAATGGGACGCTATACAATGCCCATTTATGTATTGCATCGTCCGTTCCGAGATGCGTTTTATGCCGGAGGACTGGATGCGCCGTTTTTATATGAGGGAATCAGTCTTTGGATTATTATCCTTTTCTATGTTTTTCTGATTCTTTTATCCCTGCTTCTGCTTTTTGTTTTGGGGAGAAAAACCTTGGATAAGCTTTGTCGTTTTCGTATTACGGAATAAAGTCGGAAATTCCTGTGGATAAATGAAAAGGGTATCACGGTTTTGCTGAGGAATATTCGTGTTTAATAAGGGGTTCGGCATTCGTCGGCTTAAAAACGAGATATCGCACGCTTTGCGAGCGATACTCGTTATGAATAAAAAGAAGCAGGTGGAGTCCACCTGCTTCTCTTTATAATGCGTAAAGCATCCTCTGCGTTATATTATATTTTATCTTACTTCTTATCTTCGATAACAAGACTTCTTAACTTACCGTCCATACCCCAAAGGATTGCAGCAACAACAATTAAGATTGCAGCAATACCGAAGCTGGATGTAGCAAAGGGGATCTTGGAAATTGCGTTATACAGTGCACCGTAGGAAAGTCCTGCAATAAAGATTGCACAAGTCCATACCGCCATCATTGCGGAAAGCAGTCTTTTCGGAGCAAACTTGGAAATGAAGGAGTTACCAAGCGGGGAGAAGGTCATCTCACCGAAGGATAAAACAAATCCGAAGAGAACTACCCAGAGCAAGTTTGCAGGCTGTCCGCCTCTTGTAATATCCGCAAAGGCAAAGACAGCAAAAGCAACTCCTAAAAGGCCGAGACCTAATGCAGTGTGCTTAAAGATAGTCAATCCGCCATTCGGTCTTCTTGCATCCATCTCCCAAAGTATACCGAGAATTGGGCCGAGAGCGATACATACTAAACCGTTCAAGGAATCGAAGAAGGAAGTCGGAACCTGGAAGCTTCCAATCTGCCAGTTCATACGATACACTTCTTTTCCTGCTTCCTGAATTGCAGTTCCCCAGTAATCATAAACCGGAAGATAAGCCATATACCAGAAAATCCAGAAAATAGCGGAGAAGGCGGATACGAATACGATAGCTGCGATTCTCTGCTTCTCAATCTTGGTGAGCGGCTTTTTCTCCACTGTTTCAGAATCTGCTGCGCTTGTATCCTTCTTTTCATTCTCTTTGAAGGGTCTTGCACCGACTTCGCCGAGAGATTTCCAAGAACAAACGAACAAAACAGCGTTAATCAACATAGCAACGGCACAAACCAAGAAACAGATTCTGTAACCGTAGCTTCCTGCAATCAATCCGATAGAAGTTGTTCCGATAAAGCTTCCCAAGTTAACCATGGAGTACTGTGTGGAGAATGCTTTGTCGAGCTCCTTCTTATCGGAGAAAAAGAAAGGCCGGTGATAGAGTTGGTCTGTGGCTTAAAGAGACCGGTTCCGATGGATACAAGACCGATCATGAGAGCCATTCCGCCTAAGCTGTGTGCGTTAAAGCCTACAAAGTAACCAAGGCTCATCAGAGCCATTCCGATTGGAACGAGGTACTTTGCACCGAAGAAACGGTCGGAAAGAACAGATCCGAAAAGTGGTGCCAGGTAGGTAAAGGCAACGAAAAAGGACTGATAAACCGCATTGGAACCATCCGTGATGCCTAAGCCGCCCTTAGCTGCTTCCAACGCAATAAACTGGATGATTAACCATTTTGCGGAGTAGTAGCTGAAACGCTCCAAAGTGAAGGCAAAGTTACAAAACCAGAAGCCTGCTTTGGGATTCGCTTTTGTTTGAACTGTGTTGGTCATTTGAAATCCCCCTCCTAAAAGGACTTAAAAATTAGTAACAAGGAAAAACAACTTCTTTTGTTGCAAATTCCTTCCCCCCTATCTTTCTTTAGAATTGTTTACAAAAAAGAAAGATATTAGTTCGAGTTCTGTAATTATATTATTTTATTCTTAAGGATTCAACGGGGAAATGTGCAATAAAGTTTATTGTATTACTAAAAATAAATAGTTTTTATTATTTCAAGTATTTATATTAAAAAAATTAATAATTAAAAAAGAAGGATTTTATTCTACAGACAGCTTTTTCACATCCATATCCTTTGGCAGGATAAAGCTCAAAATAAGCGCTACTACAAAAACTACCGCAACGACATTGGCACCGAATACGATCTGCACAATGGACGGGAAAATGTGCCAAATTTCAGCTTCCGTGCTGGCGGTAAAGCCTACACCGATTGCCAAAGAGAGGGAAGCAATCACGATATTTCTCTGTGAAATCCGCAGGAAGCAATCATTTGCATACCGGAAACAACGATGCTACCGAACATCATGATGGTACAGCCTCCCAATACACACTGGGGAAGAGAGGAGAAGAACTGTCCTACAGGAGGAAGAAGACCTGCAAGCATCATAGCAGCAGCGCCGGTTGCGATAGTGAAGCGGTTAACAACCTTGGTCATGGCAATGAGCCCGACATTTTGTGAGAAAGAAGTAACCGGAGCACATCCGAAGAGAGAAGAAATTGAGGAAGCATAGCCGTCGCATGCCAGTGAACCGGATACCTCTTTCTCGGTGATGTCACGATCCAGTCCGGATACAACCATGGCAGTAGTATCACCGATAGTCTCCGTCGCGGATACCAAGAAGATGATACAAACGGAAACAATGGCACCAAGGTTAAACTTCGGCATATAGGGTAAGATTTTCGGGAGTGAAACAAAGCCCTTGGCAAACAGTGTACTGTAGTCTACTTTTCCCACAAAGATGGAGAGAATGTAACCAACTACAAGACCTGCCAGAACGGAGAGCTGCTTCATATAGCCTTTTACGAAAATGCTCCAAACGATACAAGTCAATAAGGTAATGCTTGCGATGATTAAATTTTCTGCTGAACCGAAATCCTCTGCATAGCCTCCTCCGAAAGATCTTGCTCCTACTGTAAAGAGGGAGAGACCGATAGAGGTTACCACGGTTGCGGATACGATAGGGGAAATCAGCTTCTTCCAGTATTTTGCCAGGAGTCCGAGTGTTCCCTCAAAGATACCGCCTACCAAAATTGCACCGATTACGGTCGGATATCCGTAGTTTGCGGCAATGGTCGATAAGATTGTTACGAAAGTAAAACTGACACCCATGATAATGGGGAGCTTTGCCCCAATCTTCCATACAGGAAAGAGCTGAATCATGGAAGCGATTCCGGCAACGAACATCGCGTTTTGAATCAGAGATGCAATCTCCTGTTGAGAAAGTGCGGGCTGTGCCGCTCCGGCAATGATGGTAATGGGAGCGAGGTTAGATACGAACATGGCAAGTACGTGCTGCAGACCGAAAGGGATTGCTTTTCCAACAGGTACACGGCCGTCCAGACGGTAGATGTTCTCAATAGAGACATTTCCTGCTTTTTCTTGACTCATTTGTCCTCCTTCTTTATGGAAAAGGAAGGTCCCTCTTCCATAAATATAAAATATTTATAAACTCACTTAAGCTGAAGTGTAGCACTTGCGTAAAACAATGTCTATCTGAGGGAAAAGAGAAAATATTTAAGCGAAAGCATAAAAACAATTTGCATTTCCGGAAAAAAATAGAGGATAATAGGAGAGATATTTCATAAAAATAGAAATAAAAAAACGGAATTGTTGCCGGAACAGGATAAAAAAGAGAATATCGAAAAGAAAATCTAAAATTTTTTTAGGTCAAAATATATGATAAAATCTAAAAATTACTGTTTATTTTTGTGAATAGACGCTAGAAAAAACAAAATTTATACTATATTAAGGAGAGTTGGGATTTTATATTCTTTTTCAGAATCAGAAGAATGCAGAACCCCATGCATCGGTTTGTGAAATAAAAGCTTGCGATAGATTGCTTTTGCTAGTCAGGAGGTCAGGAGGATTTCTATGAGAGAGGTTGGACAAGACAAGATTCGAGTTGACGCCTATGGGAAGGTCACGGGCGAAGCAAAGTATACAGCGGACTTGGAGCCGAAGAATATTTTGCACGGTAAGGTTTACCATTCCACGATTGCAAACGGTCTGGTAAAGAGTATTGATACGACTGAGGCGGAGAAGGTTCCCGGAGTGGTAAAGATTATTACTTGCTTTGATGTACCGGATATCCAGTTCCCGACTGCCGGTCACCCCTGGTCTGTTGAGAAAGCACACCAGGATATTTGCGACAGAAAGCTCTTAAATCAGAGAGTGCGTATCTATGGTGACGATATAGCCTGTGTTATTGCGGAAAATGAAGTCGCTTGTTCTCAGGCACTTCGCCTTTTGAAGGTGGAGTACGAAGAGTACCCGGTTATGACAACCGTAGAGGAAGCCTTAAAGGAAGGGGCAACTCCGCTTCATCCGGATCTTCGTAAGGACAATGTCATTGTGCACAGCCATATGACAATGGTTGAAAAGGACTTTGCCTATGAAGAAGGGGTAAAGAAAGCAAAAGAACAGTATGGAGAGGATAATATCGTAGAGTTTTCGGAAGTCTATGACACGCCGAAGATTTCCCATTGTCATATCGAGCTTCCGGTTTCCTTTGCCTATGTGGACGTAAACGGAAAGATTACCATTGTCAGCTCCACACAGATTCCGCATATTGTGAAGCTCTATGCCTCCATGGCGCTCGGCGTTCCGGCGGGAAAGGTGCGGATTATTAAGCCCTATATTGGAGGCGGCTTTGGAAACAAGCAGGATATGCTTTACGAGCCATTAAATGCCTACATGTCCATGCAGGTTGGCGGAAGACCGGTTCGCCTTGAGATTTCCAGAGAGGGAAACCATTTACGCAACAAGAACAAGACACCAGATTACAGGGCACACGAAGGCGGTGGTGACGAAGGACGGACAGTTCCTCGCAAGAAAGCTGGAGGCTTTTTCCAACAACGGCGGTTATGCTTCTCACGGGCATGCGATTTGTGCCAACTGCGGAAATGTCTATAAGGAACTGTATCAGGATAAACTCGGTACGGAGGTGGATTGCTGGACAGTCTATACCAATGCTCCTACAGCAGGTGCGATGAGAGCTTACGGTATTCCGCAGTCGGTTTGGTTCACCGAGTGTCAGACGGACGATATCGCAAAGACGCTGGGAATCGATCCCTTGGAGCTTCGAATGAAAAACTGCATGCCGGCAGGCTTTAAAGACCCGCATAACGGCATTACCTTCCATTCCTACGGCTTAAAGCAGACCATGGAAAAGGGTGCGGAGCTCGTGCACTGGAAGGAAAAGAGAGCGGAGTATGATAAGCCGCAGAGTGGAGAGAAGCGCAGAGGTATCGGCATGGCTATTTCTGTTATAAGACCGGTGTGTACCCCATTGCTTTGGAGACAGCTTCTGCCCGTATGGTATTGAACCAGGACGGTTCCGCACAGCTCTTTATGGGAGCAACGGAGATCGGGCAGGGTGCGGATACCGTATTTGTGCAGATGGCAGCGGAGTCCTCCGGACTTCGATTCGAAGATATTTATATTGAATCCACACAGGATACCGATACGGCACCTTTCGATACCGGGGCTTACGCGTCTCGCCAGACCTATGTTTCCGGTAAGGCTTGTAAGAAGGTGGCGGAAGAGTTTAAGAGAAAACTCATCGACTATGCCGTGTATATGGTGAATCATGCAGTAGAGGATTTCTCTAAGACCGTATACTTAAATGAAGTGACAGCTGCCGCTAAGGCAATCCGGGAAGCTTATGGCTTAAAGGAAGACGAAGAAATCACCAAGGAGATGTTAGATGTTCTGGAGTCGGAAATCATCGAGAAGAAGAACGGAAAAGCCGTGCTTCCTCTTCGGATTTTGGCGGACACCGCATTCTATTCCCTGGATCGTTCCGTACACATTACCGCTGAGCTTACTCACCATTGTAAGGAAAACAGCTTTTCCTCCGGTGCTTGCTTTGTAGAGGTGGAGGTGGATATTCCGCTTGGACTTGTAGAAGTAAAGAATCTTGTGCAGGTGCATGACTCCGGTGTGATTATCAACCATGCAACCGCAACGGGACAGGTACACGGCGGTATCGCACAGAGTATCGGTTTTGCTCTTTCCGAGGAGCTTCTTGTAGATGAGAAGACAGGAAGAGTCTTGAATGACAATCTTTTGGACTTTAAGATTCCTACCGCTATGGACGTTCCGGATATGCAGGTGGATTTTGTGGAATTGGATGATCCCACAGGCCCCTACGGCAACAAGAGCTTAGGTGAACCTCCTATTATTCCGGCAGGACCTGCCATTCGAAATGCCATTTTACAGGCTACCGGTGTAGCAATGAACAAGGCGCCGATGACTGCCCAGAGACTTACCGATGCTTTCAGAGAAGCCGGCTTAATCAAGACTATTTAAGGGAGGGTGAGCAATGTTCGATATTCAGGAGTTTTACGAGGCAAAGAGCGTAGAGGATGCGGTAAAGGCATTGTCGAAAAATGAAAATGCGGAAGTGATTTCCGGCGGAACCGATGTGCTTATTCGTGTCAGAGAAGGAAGAGATGCGGGAAAGGCATTGGTTTCCATTAAAAATATAGAAGAAATTAAGGGTGTGAAGATGCTGGAGAACGGAGATCTCTTTATCGGTGCCGGAACGAGCTTCACTCATATCACTAGTGACCCTCTGATTCAGAAGCACCTCCTTATGCTGGGAGAGGCGGTAGATACCGTGGGTGGCCCGCAGATTAGAAATATGGGAACCATTGGAGGAAATATCTGTAACGGTGCAACTTCTGCGGATTCTGCAGCAAGTATCAGAGCGCTGGAGGCGATTGTACATTTGGTAGGACCGGAGGGAGAGCGCGAGGTGCCGATTTCCGAGTTTTATACCGGACCGGGAAAAACCGTCAGAAAATGGAATGAGGTTTGCACGGGTTTTAGAATTCCAAGGGAAAATTACGAGGGCTGGAGCGGAAAGTACATAAAGTACGGAAAGAGAAAGGCCATGGAAATCGCTACTCTTGGCTGTGCAGCTATGGTAAAGCTCAGCGAAGATAAAAAGAGCATTCTGGACTGCAGACTCGCTTACGGTGTAGCGGCTCCGACGCCGATTCGTTGTAAAAAAGCGGAGGAAAGCTTAAAGGGTGCGGATATCCATGATGAAAAGCGAATTGAGGAATATGTCAATATTGCTTTGACAGAAGTGAATCCGAGAAGCTCCTGGAGAGCTTCTAAGGAATTCCGTTTACAGATTATCGCGACTCTGGCAAAGAGGGCATTAGAGGAGGCGATTCGCCTGCAGGGAGGAGAGATTCATGCTTAAAATCATACATTTTACCGTTAATGGAAAAAAAGTAGAGCTTGCCGTGGACGAGAGAGAATCCCTGCTGGACACCCTGAGAAATCGTTTGGATCTCACTTCAGTGAAAAAGGGCTGTGAGGTAGGAGAGTGTGGCGCCTGTACCGTTTTGGTAGACGGAGAAGCAATTGACAGCTGCATCTACCTTGCGATGTGGGCAGACGGCAAGTCGGTTCTCACGGTTGAAGGCTTAAAAGGTGAGAATGGCGAGTTGAGTCCCATTCAGAAGGCTTTTATTGAGGAAGCAGCCGTACAGTGCGGTTTCTGTACCCCGGGAATCATTATGTCCGCTGTGGAGATTGTGGGTTCCGGAAAGCGTTATACGAAAGAGGAGCTTCGGAAGCTGATTTCCGGACACCTTTGCCGTTGTACCGGTTATGAAATATTTTAAAGGCAGTAGAAAGAGCAGTAGAGGAAACGTATTTGGCAACACATAAGTAAGTCACAGGAGGTTGAGATGGAGCAGTATCGTTTTATTGTAAATGGTCGAGAAGTGGTAACGGAGGAGGATAAGCCTCTCCTTCGCTACTTAAGAGATGATTTAAAGTGTAAGTCGGTAAAGGACGGTTGCAGTGAGGGAGCTTGCGGAACCTGTACTATCATTATTGATGGTAAGGCTATGCGTTCCTGCATTTTAAGCACGAAGAAGGCTGTGGGGAAGAATATCGTTACCGTAGAAGGGCTTAGCCTTGCAGAAAAAGAGGCTTATGTCTATGCTTTCGGCCGCGCAGGCTCCGTACAGTGCGGTTTCTGTATTCCCGGTATGGTGATGAGTGCGAAGGCGCTTATCGATGAAAATCCGAATCCGACAGAAGAGGATATCAAAAAAGCAATTCGTGGAAATATCTGCCGTTGCACAGGCTATAAGAAAATCATCGAGGGAATTGCTCTTGCTGCCAAGGTTCTTCGCGGTGAGGAAAAGATTCAGTCCGATTTGGAAGCGGGAGAGGAATTCGGTGTAGGACAGTCTGCTTTCCGTGTGGATGTACGGGAAAAGGTACTGGGAACCGGAGAATATCCGGATGATGTGGAGATGGAAAATATGGCTTACGGTGCTGCGGTGCGTACCGAGTATCCGAGAGCAAAGATTTTGAAAATCAACACAGAAGCGGCAGAAAGCCTTCCCGGAGTACTTTGCATCTTAAAGGCGGAAGATGTACCGAACAACAAGGTCGGACATATCCAGCAGGACTGGGATGTTATGATTGCCGAGGGTGATATTACCCGTTGTATGGGAGATGCACTCTGCCTGATTTGTGCGGAGACTCCTTCTATTTTGGAAGCGGCTAAGAAACTTGTAAAAGTAGAATATGAGGTTTTAGAGCCGGTTAGAAGCATAGCGGAAGCCAAGGCGGAAATGCACCGAAGGTACATGCAAACGGTAATCTCTGTCAGTCTCGTCATGTAAGTCGCGGAGATGCAAAGACTGCTATTAAGAATGCCAAGTATGTCGTAACGGATAGCTTCTCCACTCCCTTTACCGAGCATGCCTTCATGGAGCCGGAATGTGCGGTTGCATTCCCCTATAAGGACGGTGTGAAAGTATACACTACCGACCAGGGTGTGTACGATACTCGAAAAGAAATTGCAATCATGATGGGCTGGGATCCTTCTCGTATTGTGGTAGAGAACAAGTTGGTCGGCGGTGGATTCGGCGGTAAGGAAGATGTTTCCGTACAGCATATTGCAGTCCTTATGGCCTTAAAGGTGAACAGACCTGTAAAGGTAAAGTTCTCTCGTCAGGAGTCCATAAACTTCCACCCGAAGCGCCATGCCATGGAAGGAACCTTTACTCTGGCTTGTGATGAGAACGGTATTTTCCAGGGTCTTGAGTGTGAAATCAACTTTGATACCGGAGCTTATGCGTCTCTTTGCGGTCCGGTTTTAGAGAGAGCTTGTACGCACTCCGTAGGTCCTTACACCTATCAGAATACGGAAATCTTAGGCTTCGGTTATTATACGAACAATCCTCCTGCAGGAGCCTTCCGTGGCTTCGGCGTTTGTCAGAGTGAGTATGCTTTGGAAATGCTCATCGATAAGCTTGCCGAGAAGGTAGGAATCAGTCCTTGGGAGATTCGTTTCCGCAATGCCATTGAGCCCGGAAAGGTCCTTCCGAACGGACAGATTGCCGATCCTTCCACAGCGCTTAAAGAGAGCCTTCTTGCTGTGAAAGATGTCTTTGAAGCGAATCGAGGAAGAGCAGGGATTGCTTGTGCTCTTAAAAACTCCGGAGTCGGTGTAGGTCTTCCGGATAAGGGACGCGCAAGAGCGGAAGTGGTAGACGGAAAGCTGATAGTTTATACCGCAGCATCCGATATTGGGCAGGGCTGTCGTACTGTATTTACACAGATTGTACAGACTGCAACAGGTCTTCCTCTAGAGAAGATTGAACTCTCCAAGGGCTCCACAGAGGATTCTCCGGATTCCGGAACAACATCCGGATCCCGTCAGACTCTGATTACCGGTGAAGCGGTAAGAGGGCTTGCGGCGGACGTGAGAAAGGACCTTGATGCAGCAGGCGGAAAGCTGGAAGACTTGAACGGAAAAGAATATTTCTATGAGTTCTTTGATCCGACGGACAAGCTCGGTGCGGATTTACCGAACCCGAAGTCTCATGTGGCTTATGCTTTTGCAACCCATGTAGCCATTTTGGATGAGGAAGGAAAGCTCACCGATGTATATGCGGCTCACGATTCCGGAAAGGTTGTGAACCCTGTATCCATTCAGGGACAGATCGAGGGTGGTGTACTCATGGGAATGGGTTATGCTTTAACCGAGGACTTCCCCTTAAAGGACTGCGTTCCTACGGCAAAGCTCGGAACTTTGGGTCTCCTTCGTGCAAACCAGATTCCCAATATTCATGCTATCTATGTGGAAAGAGAAGGACTTCCTTTCGCATACGGCGCAAAGGGAATCGGAGAAATTGCCTGCATTCCTATCGCTCCGGCAATTGCGAACGCATACTATGCCTTTGACCATGAGTTCAGAACGAAGCTTCCGCTGGAAAAATACCTACTACCGGAAAAAGAAATAAGTCTTCGTTATTTTGAAAATGAATTTCTTCGAATAATCCCCCTGTACTGCTGTTTTGTCAGAGCTGGAGTTACGAACAAGACGTCCGGGATTTAAGAGGAAATGCTTGTTAAGAGTAAGAGCTATGAAAGAGGAGTGAAAAAAACCTTTTTCATGGCTCTTCTTTCTTTGGGAAGCCTCAAAAAGATTCCGTCTCAAAGCCCTTATCCTTAAAAAAATCCAAAGTGCATCATGAGAGCAAAAAATAGATCTAAAATGGCTGTTTTAAAGTCTAAATAAGTAAAAAAATGGAAACAAACCATATCCGAATATGGAGTATAGAAAGAAAGTATGTTCTGTGATATAATGCCAAAAGCTGAAGCTGAAATGTCAAAAATGGAAGCTTGAAGTTCTAAGTTTGAAGCTCTAAGCTCTAAGCTCTAAGCTCTAAGCTTTAAGTTCTAAGCTTGAAGCTCCAATAGAGTGTAGATTGCGAAGGACTGTTCAAAATTTTATGACGGATATCCGTGAAAAACAAAATATTTTATCTCGAAGGATGAGATATCGAAAAAGGAGAAAATATGGCAAGTAAAGTAAGTAAGGCCCCGGTTGTGGCATTGGTGGACCATGAAGAGAAATTAAAGGCGCTGGATGCGGCTTTAACAAAGATAGAAAAGGACTGCGGAAAAGGCTCCATTATGAAATTGGGAGACGCAGGGGTGAATAAGGATATCGAGGTGGTACCTACAGGATCTCTTTCTGTGGACATTGCGCTTGGTGCCGGAGGATTTCCGAGAGGAAGAATTATAGAAATCTACGGACCGGAGTCGTCCGGTAAGACTACCTTAGCTTTGCATGCCGTTGCCGAGGTGCAAAAAAGAGGAGGCATTGCCGCATTTATCGATGCGGAGCATGCCTTGGATCCCCGTTATGCGCAGGCTATCGGCGTAGATATTGACAATCTCTATGTTTCCCAGCCTGACTCCGGAGAGCAGGCTTTGGACATTGCGGAAACCATGGTTCGTTCCGGTGCAATGGATATTTTAGTTGTGGACTCCGTTGCGGCCTTGGTGCCGAAGGCGGAAATCGACGGTGAAATGGGAGACAGTCATGTAGGCTTACAGGCAAGGCTTATGTCTATGGCACTGAGAAAATTGACAGCCATTATTTCGAAGTCCAACTGTATACTCATTTTCATTAACCAGCTTCGTGAAAAAGTGGGTGTAATGTTCGGAAATCCGGAAACCACCACCGGAGGAAGAGCGCTGAAATTCTATGCTTCCGTGCGAATCGATATTCGAAAGGGAGAGTCCATTAAGGCAGGAGAGGGAGAATTCAGCGGAAATCGCGTAAAGGTAAAGATTGCAAAGAATAAGATTGCGCCACCCTTCAAGCAGGTGGAATTTGACATCAGTTTCGGTAGCGGTATTTCCAAGGAGGGAGAGATTCTGGATCTTGCCGTGGAAAAGAAGATGATTGAGAAGAGTGGAGCCTGGTTTGCATATCAGGGTAATAAAATCGGGCAGGGTAGAGAGAATGCCAAGGCTTTTTTGAAGGATCATCCCAAACTCATGGCAGAACTGGAAAAAGAGCTGCGTAAGGAATACGGCTTAAAGGAGGATCCGTATCTGGAAGCAGTAATCCATGCAGCAGAAGAGGAAGAGCCTGCCGTAGATACATCAGCACAGGAATCCTAAAAAATAGAGAAAATAAAACTGAAAAATATCGATTTGGCAAAGAGATAGCAGGCTAAAGAGGAACTCTCTTAAATCGATAAAGGGGTAAAGGTCAATGAAAGAATGGGAAGCAAATATCGAAGTGCATAATCCCTTGGAAAGAGCTTCCCTTTCTGCGGAAGAAAAGCTTTTGCAAAGATGCAAGGAACGTAGCCTATATCTTCTGACAGGAACTGCCAAGACGGAGAGGCGTCTTCGGGAAAAGTTGGAGAAGTCTCAGCGTTATACGGAAGAAGTGATTGCCAAAACCATAGCTTTTTTAAAGGAATATGATTATCTCAATGACTACAATTATGCCCTTCGTTATTTAGAGGAAACAGCGGAAAGCGATCTCTCCGAGATATGAAAGCAAAGCTCTTTCAAAGAGGGGTGGATTCCGTTTCTTTAGCTGAGGCGGTGGAGGATTTTCAGGAAAAGCAGCGAGAGGAAGAGAGTCATCCTGAACGGGAAGCTCTTTATAAATGCCTGGAAAAGAAGAGAAGGTCATTGGATATTGCAGATCCGAAAGAAAAGCAAAAACTTTACGCCTTTCTTATGAGAAAGGGTTTTTCCTATGATTTGATTCGAGAGGCCTTAAGCCTGGAGGAAGAGTTATAAACTAAGTTCGAAGATTTGAAACAAGGGAAGAATATTAAAGCGGAGGAAAATGCTTGACATAATCAATTTAATTGTGTACAATCATCTTGTTTCTAAGAGAAAAAGGATAGAGGAGGTTAAGTTATGTCAGCACCAAGTGTTACAGCAAAGGATTTTGAAGAGAAGGTTTTGAAGGCAAATGAGCCGGTTTTAGTGGATTTCTGGGCAAGCTGGTGTGGACCTTGCCAGATGCTTTCTCCCATTATTGGAGAGATTGCAGAAGAGGCAAAGGGCTTTAAGGTTTATGCAGTTAATGCGGATGAAGAGCAAGAGCTTATGGCTCGCTACGGAGTACGTGCTATTCCGACTCTTATCGTATTTAAGGATGGACAGATTTACAAGCAGAATACCGGTTTCATTCCTAAGGAACAGGTTTTAGAACTTTTAAAATAAGAGCTATGGTCGAAGGCATAAAAAGGACGGCTATGGCCGTCCTTTTTTGCGAGATAGACTTTGTTTCGAAGAGGGAGAAAATATGTTTGATTTAGTTATTATCGGAGCAGGAACTGCAGGGCTTTCCGCAGCGATCTATGGACTTCGTGCCGGAAAATCCGTTCTGGTTTTGGAGGCCTCCACTTATGGCGGACAGATTATCAATACTCCTGAGATAGAGAATTATCCTGCTATACAGAAGATTTCCGGCTTTGAATTTGCTACGAATCTTTATAATCAAGCTAAAAGCTTGGGAGCCGAGATTCGTATCGAGAAAGCACTTTCCATAGAAGAAGAGGGAAAGTATAAGCTTGTCAAAACCAAGGACAATGTTTATCAGGCAAAGACAATTATTATCGCAACAGGGGCAAAAAACAGGACGCTGGGAATTGAAAAGGAAGAGGCGCTTGTGGGAAAGGGTGTTTCCTATTGTGCAACCTGTGACGGGATGTTCTACAGAGGAAAAGTTGTTGCGGTAAATGGTGGTGGTAATACTGCCGTGGAAGATGCCGCTTTTCTTTCCGGATATGTAGAAAAAGTCTATGTTATTCATCGTAGAGAGGAGTTTAGGGCAGACAAGGCAGAGGTGGATCGTTTGATTGCCAAGCCCAATGTGGAGTTGGTTCTAAACTCTACAATTAAAGAATTAAAGAGCGATGAAAGCGGTCTTACGGGAATTGTTGTCGTAAATAAGGATGGCGAAGATAGAGAAATTCAGGTGGACGGGCTTTTTGTTGCCATTGGTCAGGTTCCGGACAACCGAGGATTTGCGGATTATGTAGATTTGGATGCTAAAGGTTATGTTTTTGCAGGGGAGAATACTTTGACAAAAACAGCGGGCATTTTTACGGCAGGAGATTGTCGTACCAAGGAAGTACGACAGCTGACAACGGCTGCTTCAGACGGAGCGGTTGCAGCATTGGCTGCAGTAAATTATATTCATGAGCAGGAATTATAAGTAGATTAGGGTGGATTAAATCGGAATGAATGAAGGAAAGGAAAGAATAATGCAGGAAGAATACAAGGCGTTAAGATTGGAGAATCAACTTTGCTTTCCTCTTTATGCATGTGCCAAGGAAGTAACCAGAAGGTATAAGCCCTTTTTGGATCCTTTAGGTTTAACGTATACGCAGTACATTACTATGATGGTGATGTGGGAAAAGAAAGAAGTAAGAGTAAAGGACCTGGGCGAGGTCTTGTATCTGGACTCCGGTACGCTTACTCCGCTCCTTAAGAGATTGGAACAGAAGGGCTTGATCAGCCGTTCCCGATATCAGGAAGACGAGAGAGCACTTTGTGTACGCATTACAGAAGAGGGAGAAAAGTTACAGGAAGAAGCTAAGGAAGTTCCGGTGGGCATGCGTGCCTGCCTTTCGCTAAGCGACGAGGAAATGCTTGTTATGAAGAAGCTTTTAAGCAGGACCTTGGATGCAATAGAGAAGAGGGATTAGTTTCCGATTGGCAATTAAGAGGATAGGACAGTGTTCTATTCTCTTTTTTATAGACAAAGAAGGGTATTGCATGAAAATCAGGCAAAGTCATATTCGGGATATACATTGTGCATAAAACTACGTGTACATATTCTATTTCGGACTTCTTTTTTTCGGAAAGCTGTAATAATATAGAGAAAATTTGTTAAAATAATCTGAAAGATTGTCGATATAAATAAAAGGAGAAGGATATGGAAGATTTGGATTTCTTGTAGTAGGGGCCGGGCTTTTTGGAGCTGTGTTTGCGCATGAGGCGAAAGAGCGAGGAAAGAAGGTTCTTGTTATCGACAAGCGAAATCATATTGGTGGAAATGTATATTCCTATGAAAAAAACAGTATTATGGTGCATCATTACGGGGCACATATTTTCCATACTAATAATACAAAGGTTTGGAACTATGTGAATCGCTTTACGGAATTTAATCGCTTTACCAATTCTCCGATAGCAAACTACAGAGGGAAAATCTATTCTCTTCCCTTCAATATGTATACTTTTAACACGATGTGGGGTGTTATTACTCCGGAGGAAGCTGCGGAAAGAATTGAGACCGAAAGACAGGCTGCAGGAATCACGGAGCCGAAAAATTTGGAAGAACAGGCTATTTCCCTTGTCGGAAAAGAGATTTATGAGAAGCTGATTAAGGGTTATACCAAGAAGCAGTGGGGAAGAGACTGTAAAGATTTGCCCGCTTCTATTATTCGCCGTCTGCCGGTGCGCCTAAGCTATGACAACAATTATTTTAATGCACTCTATCAGGGAATCCCGACGGAAGGATATACGGCAATGGTAGAAAAGATGTTGGAAGGTATTCCGGTAGAACTTTCTGTAGACTTCCTGGAAAAGAAGGAAGAGTGGATGGCCAGGGCGAAGAAGGTCATTTTCACAGGGGCAATTGATGCATACTATGACTACACTCTTGGAGAACTGGAATATAGAAAGGTTCGCTTTGAGGTGGAAGAACTTCCGATTCCCAATTTTCAGGGAAATGCAGCAGTCAATTATACGGATGAAGAAAGTCCTTACACGAGGATTATTGAGCATAAGTGGTTTACTTTCGGAAAGGACCGGGAGGGCAAGGATATTCCGACGACCATTATCTCCAAGGAGTACAGTGCGGAGTGGAAAAGGGGAGATGAGCCCTATTATCCGGTAAATGATGAGAAGAACCAGGCTCTCTTTGAACGATACAAGGCTCTTGCCGAGAAAGAAGAGAAGCTGCTTTTTGGAGGGCGTCTGGGAGAATATAAGTACTACGATATGGATGCGGTAATTGCAGCTGCACTGGAGTTTTCCGAAAAAACTTTGGCATAAGAAAAAGAAAATTCGTTTTTTCTCTGTTATAGAAAGAATCAGAGAAAACGAAAGAAGCGGATAAAACGAAGTTCTTGCGAAGATTCGAAAGGAGGAAAAATGAAAAGTCTTGGCTTAATGGGAAGAGTCGCAGTCAGTTTTTGCGTCAGTACCATTTTGCCTATCTTTCTCTTTTTTCTCTCCACAAAAGGGCTCACGACGATGGAGCAAAATATTTTCATTCTGGCAATTGCGGGAATCTTCCTTGTGGCTTGGATTTATAACGGTATTGTTAAACCGATTGATACCTTGAAAAATGCTACAAAGCGTATTGAGTCCGGAGACTTGAATTTTACGTTGGAAGCGGAAACCCATGATGAATTCGGTGAACTGACGCAGGCTTTTGAAAAAATGAGAATGAAGCTAAAGCAGAACCAGGAAGAAAAGATGCGGGATGAGGAGGAAAACCGGGAACTTGTCACCAATATTGCCCACGATTTAAAGACTCCGATTACAGTAATCCGAGGTTATGCCGAGGGAATCTTGGAGGGAGTGGCTTCTACCGAAGAAAAAAGACGGAAGTATCTGCAAACGATTTACCATAAGGCTGTAGAAATGAATCGTCTTATTGATGAGTTGAACTACTATGCCAAGATTGAAACCAATAAGATTCCCTATCACTTTGTGCGTCTGCCCGCACTGGAATATTTTCAGGACTACAGTGTAGAAATGGGGGTGGATCTGGATAGTCTGGGATTTCAATTTACTACCGATTTTTTCCTGGAAGATACAGTAGAGATTATCGCGGATCCGGAGCAACTTCGAAAGGTATTAAACAACATTGTCTCCAATGCCATAAAGTATATGGATAAAGAGAAACCAAAGATAAAGTTTAGCCTATTGGATGCGGGAGATTTTGTCGAAATCGTCATCAAGGACAATGGTAAGGGTATAGAAAAGAAGGATTTACCCTATATCTTTGAACGGTTTTTCCGTTCGGACGCAGCAAGAGGTACGGAAACAGGCGGATCCGGTATCGGATTGTCCATTGTAAAAAAGATTATAGAGGACAGCGGAGGACGCATCTGGGCAGAAAGTGAAATAGGTGAAGGGACAAGCATACATTTTGTACTTAGAAAGTATTTTATGGAGGGCGGTATTACGTCATAAAAGGAGTTTGATGAGGGAAGAATCATTTCTTTCGCCAAAGGAAGGGGAAGTATATGGACGAGAAACAAAGAATATTAATTGTGGAGGATGATGCCTCTATTGCGGAGCTGGAAAAGGACTATTTGGAATTGTCCGGCTTCTCTGTGGATATGGAAAAGGATGGAGAAAGGGTCTGCAAAAGGCTTTGGATACGGACTACGATCTTTTGATCTTGGATCTTATGCTACCCGGAAGAGACGGTTTTTCCGTGACCCAGGAATTAAGGGCGAAGAAGGACATTCCGATTCTTTTGGTTTCCGCCAGAAAGGATGACATTGATAAGATTCGAGGTCTGGGACTTGGGGCGGACGATTATTTGACGAAACCTTTTTCTGCAAGCGAACTTGTGGCGAGGGTGAAGGCTCACCTGTCTCGCTACAAGAGACTAAGAGATAGCGGAAAGGAAGAAAATGAAATTATAGAGATTCGGGGCCTGCGTATCGACACGACAGCAAGAAGAGTTTTCGTAGATGGAGAGGAAGTCAGCTTTACCTCTCGTGAGTTTGACTTGCTGGCTTTTCTTGCAGCGCATCCAAATCGTGTATTTACAAAGGAAGAGCTTTTCCAGGAAATCTGGAAGATGGAATCTATCGGAGATATCGCAACCGTTACGGTGCATATTAAGAAGCTTCGAGAGAAGATTGAAATGACGAATGCGGTGAAGCCGCAGTATATCGAAACCATTTGGGGTGTGGGATATCGTTTTAAGGCGTAGAAAGATAAAAAATTCTTGATTTATCCCGTTCCTCCCTTTACTTAAATGCCCTGTCGTATATAATTCCGCTTAGTGCCAATTTGTCTAAGTTTAGAGAAATGCACAGATTTTAAACTAGAAAATGTACATTATGTACAGCATTCAAACTTATCTTCTTTACATTCATTTGTAAGAGAGACATATAAGGAGGTTAAAGATGGCAAGAAAGTGGGTTTACCTCTTCACAGAGGGTGACGCAAGTAAGAGAGAGCTTCTCGGCGGTAAGGGAGCAAACCTTGCGGAGATGACCAATATCGGTTTACCGGTTCCGCAGGGTTTCACAATCACAACAGAGGCTTGTACACAGTACTATGAGGACGGCAGAGAGATTAATGCGGAAATCATGGGACAGATTGAAGAGCATATCAAGAAGATGGAAGAGATTACAGGAAAGAAGTTCGGAGACCATGAGAATCCTCTTCTTGTATCCGTGCGTTCCGGTGCTAGAGCTTCTATGCCCGGTATGATGGACACCATCTTAAACCTTGGTTTGAATGAAGATGTAGTAAGAGTTATTGCTGAGAAGTCCGGAAATCCCAGATGGGCTTGGGACTGCTACAGAAGATTTATCCAGATGTACTCCGATGTAGTTATGGAAGTGGGTAAGAAGTACTTTGAAGAGCTCATCGATAAGATGAAGGAGAAGAAGGGCGTTAAGCAGGACGTTGAGCTTTCCGCAGAAGATCTTCACGATCTTGCAGAGCAGTTCAAGGCGGAATACAAGGAGAAGATTGGTAAGGAATTCCCGACTGATCCGAAGGAGCAGCTTTTCGGTGCTATTAAGGCCGTATTCCGTAGCTGGGATAACCCCCGTGCAAACATTTACCGTAGAGACAATGACATCCCCTATTCTTGGGGTACAGCCGTAAACGTACAGTCTATGGCATTCGGTAACATGGGTGACGATTGCGGAACCGGTGTTGCCTTCACAAGAGATCCGGCAACCGGAAACAAGGGACTTTTCGGTGAGTTCTTAACCAACGCACAGGGAGAAGACGTAGTAGCCGGTGTTCGTACACCGATGCACATCAACGAGATGGAGCAGAAGTTCCCGGAGGCATTTAAGCAGTTTACAGAAGTATGTAACACTCTGGAGAAGCACTACAGAGATATGCAGGATATGGAGTTTACCGTTGAGCACGGAAAGCTTTACATGCTGCAGACCAGAAACGGTAAGAGAACCGCACAGGCAGCTCTTAAGATTGCTTGTGATTTGGTAGATGAGGGGATGCGTACAGAGGAAGAGGCAGTGGCTATGATTGATCCTCGTAACCTCGATACCCTTCTTCACCCGCAGTTCGACCAGAAGGCATTGAAGGCTGCAACACCGCTTGGAAAGGGCTTAGGAGCATCTCCGGGAGCTGCTTGCGGTAAGGTGGTATTTACTGCTGATGATGCTGTAGCTTGGGCAGGAAGAGGAGAGAAGGTTGTTCTCGTTCGTTTAGAGACTTCTCCCGAGGATATTTCCGGCATGAAGTCTGCACAGGGTATCCTTACCGTTCGTGGCGGTATGACATCTCATGCAGCCGTAGTTGCTCGTGGAATGGGAACCTGCTGCGTTGCCGGTCTTGGCGATATCGTGATGGACGAGGCTAACAAGAAGTTCACTCTTGGCGGAAAGACTTTCCATGAGGGAGATTGCATTTCCATCGACGGAACTACGGGAAATGTATACGAGGGACTTATTCCGACAGTAGATGCAAGTATCGCAGGTGAGTTCGGTCGTATCATGGGCTGGGCTGATAAGCACAGAAAGCTTGCTGTTCGTACCAATGCGGATACTCCGGCAGATGCAAGAAAGGCTAGAGAGCTTGGTGCTGAGGGAATCGGTCTTTGCCGTACAGAGCATATGTTCTTCGATCCGGAAAGAATCTTCGCATTCCGTGAGATGATCGTTTCCGATACCAAGGAAGAGAGAGAAGAAGCTTTAGAGAGAAGATTCTTCCGTACCAGCAGGGCGACTTTGAGGCTCTTTATGAGGCTCTTGAGGGTAACCCCGTTACCATTCGTTTCTTAGATCCGCCTCTCCACGAGTTCGTTCCGCAGGAGGAAGAGGAGATTGAGAAGCTGGCTAAGGCAAAGAATAAGTCTGTTCAGGAAATCAAGGATATCATCACTTCCTTACATGAGTTCAACCCGATGATGGGACACAGAGGACTTCGTCTTGCTGTTACTTATCCGGAGATTGCCGTTATGCAGACAAAGGCTGTTATTCGTGCAGCAATCAATGTACAGAAGAAGCATCCGGATTGGAAGATTGAGCCGGAAATCATGATTCCGCTTACTTCCGAAGTGAAGGAGTTCAACGTTGTTAAGAAGGTGGTTGTAGAGACTGCTGATGAGGAAATCAAGAAGGCAGGCGTACAGCTTTCTTACCAGGTAGGTACCATGATCGAGATCCCGAGAGCTTGTCTTACTGCGGATGAGATTGCAAAGAATGCAGACTTCTTCTGCTTCGGAACCAATGACTTAACCCAGATGACCTTCGGTTTCTCCAGAGACGACGCAGGAAAGTTCCTGAATGCTTACTATGACAACAAGATTTTCGAGTCTGACCCGTTTGCTAGCTTGATCAGGTCGGTGTAGGAAAGCTGATGAAGATGGCTATCGATTTAGGAAAGCCGGTTAATCCTCACTTACACGTAGGTATCTGCGGTGAGCACGGCGGAGATCCTTCTTCCGTTGAGTTCTGCCATGACATCGGTTTAGACTATGTATCTTGCTCTCCCTTCCGTGTGCCGGTAGCTCGTCTTGCTGCAGCACAGGCTGAGATCAAGAACCCGAGAAAGTAATAGAATATCTTTTTAAGGGAAAAGTACTTTTTAAGGAGTCGCGGAAATCAATCCGCGGCTCCTTTTTGCTGTGCGCCTAGCGGCGCACGTTTCTAACGGGTTAAAGTCCCGAATCCGCCCGGTAGTGGGAAGGATATAGCCGAAGGCAAGGGTGTCGAGGGTGACCTCGAATCTGAAGGAAGCTGGATATGAGGAAGATACTAACTCATGGGCAAATCTCTGGTCTGACGAACAGAAATCTCATATGAGGTTATGCATGAGGATAAGACTGCAGCACAAGCCAAAGTCCAATAACTACACGGAATCATGCATGATAAATGAGGCAGATATATGGAGAGGAAGAAACGTGTGGTACCTAGGGAGGTCTGTGTGATATGCCTCGAAAGAGGTAACCATTGCCCAAAGCAATGCTGAACACACAGAAGTCAGCAGAGGTCATAGTAGTCGAGAGACAAAGGACCGAATCAGTAGGAGTCTCAAGTATGACTGAGAAAGGAGGAATGACTGGTTATGGCAGAAAACATTGAAAACAATGGCTGTTCGCAAAGAGATAGTGCGGAACATGAAGGGTATGTGAAAGCGCGTAGGTCATTCAATCCGATATGGAAAGAAAGAGGCAGTGCACAGCCAAGACTGATAAACAGTGGCTTTTACGATTTAGCCATAGCATATCAGTCTGTGCACGTCAACTATTGAAAGCGCTGTATACGAGAACCGTACGTACAGTGCTGTGAGAGGACGGCGGTTAGTCACCGCCTCCTACTCGATTCTTTAAGAGTACCATGAACAAGACGCAGTTTCTTCTAGAAATACGGGAGAAGCATGGTATAATAGCCGTTATGGAAAAAAGATAACAATCCGGGAGAGAATTAAGATAAGGATGGGTGAGATATGAATATGGAAAATAAGAACAAAGAAAAAAAGAAGATTTTGCATAAAAGAGGGATTTACATTGCTGTACTTAGTCTTGCTCTTTTAGCCCTTTCCGCCTGCAAGCCGACTTACGGAACCAATGAGACTCCGGTCATGACTACTGCGGCAGCCGAAGTGGATATTCCTATGGATTTGAGCAGATTCATAATGACGTATTGGAAAGCATCAATCCGGAGGATTATCCCTTTGTAAAGAACTTAATCATCTCCGGAGACAATGGATCCAAGATTGTAGATGTACAGGTGGAGATTGTAGATAATGTAAGCACCGAAGCTTTGAACATTTTCTTGGATGAAGTGATGAAGACCATTGCCAATGAGGCGTTTATCCAGGACTTCCGCTACACTAAGTCAAGTGATACGGAATATGGCAGTTTTTTCCAAAAATATGCCGTGCACTACACTGTGACAAACGGAGAGGGAACCGTGGAAGATATTACGGTTAATCCCGGAGAGAATTTCCCCTTTAAAGCATAAAAAGACAACTTGGAGTAACTGAGTATTCATGGAAAAAGAAATGAAAAAAAAGAAGGAAGGCTTTCGCCTGGAACACTGGCATATTGTGGCTTTTGGACTCATGGTTTACGATGCCCTGGCATTGGGACTTTCCTATTTGCTTGCCTTGTGGTTGCGCTTTGACTTGCGCTTCTCGATGATCGATCCTCCATATATAGAAGCTTGGAGGAGATTTCTCCCCATTTACGTCCTCTTTTCTCTGGTGATTTTTTGGAATCTGAAATTATATAAGAGTATATGGCGGTTTGCCAGTTACTCGGAGCTACTCCGAGTCAGTTTGGCAACCATGGTCAGTTCTCTCTTTCATATCGTAGGGATTACCTTGCTTTTCCGCAGAATGCCCGTTTCCTATTATTTTATCGGAGCATTGCTTCAGTATTTTGCGGTTTTGGGGATTCGCTTTTCCTACCGCTTTATTCTTCTGATTCGGAAAATCAATTCCAAGAGGATTCAGTCGCGTATCATGGTGATTGGGGCAGGGGCAGCAGGACAGATGCTGGTTCGTGACATTCATCGTGCCGGTGAAGTGGGGGGCGACGTGGTATGTATTATCGACGATAACCAAAACAAGTGGGGAAGACTGATTGACAATATTCCTGTTGTAGGAGGAAGAGAAAGTATCCTGGAGGCAGTTGAAAAGTTTGCTGTCGATAAGATTTTTTTGGCAATTCCTTCTGCTACGGCAGAACAGCGCCGTGATATTTTGAATATCTGTAATGAAACCAGTTGTGAACTGAAAAACCTCCCCGGTATGTACCAGTTGGTTCTTGGAGAAGTAACGGTTTCCGCGATGAGAAATGTCTCTGTAGAAGATCTCTTGGGTAGAGACCCTATTCGTGTGGACTTGGAGGATGTTTTTTGTTTTATCAACGGGAAAACCGTGCTGGTTACCGGTGGAGGAGGAAGCATCGGATCGGAGCTTTGCAGGCAGATAGCGGCGCATAACCCGAAGGAACTGATTATCTTTGATATCTATGAAAACAATGCTTACAGTATTCAGTTGGAGCTGAAAGAGAAATATCCCTATCTGCGTCTTACGGTATTAATCGGTTCGGTCAGAGATTCCCGTCGTATGTTTCAGCTTTTTGAGGATTATCGCCCGGATATTGTTTATCATGCAGCCGCACATAAGCATGTTCCTTTGATGGAAGAAAGTCCTTGTGAGAGCATTAAAAACAATGCTTTGGGTACCTACAAAACAGCTTATGCGGCAATGACACACGGCTGTCAGCGTTTCGTGCTTATTTCTACCGATAAGGCAGTTAATCCCGCCAATATCATGGGGGCAAGTAAACGTCTTTGCGAAATGATTATCCAAGCATTTGATGCAAAAATCAAAGCGGGAAAGGCGGAAGAAATTCCCCAGCTTTATACCCATAAGGGAATGGAAAATGCAGATAAGGCGGGAGATGGAACCGTCTTTCAAAACATCCATACAGAGTTTGTTGCAGTCCGTTTTGGAAATGTGTTGGGTTCGAACGGTTCCGTCATTCCTATTTTCAAAAAACAAATTGAAAAGGGTGGACCAGTTACGGTTACTCATCCGGATATTATTCGATACTTTATGACGATTCCGGAGGCGGTAAGCCTTGTTCTGGAAGCGGGAAGTTTTGCAAAAGGAGGAGAGATTTCGTCTTGGATATGGGATCCCCTGTAAAGATTGATACTTTAGCGCGAAACCTTATCCGTCTTTCCGGTTTTAAGCCGGACATGGATATCAAGATTCAGTACAGCGGACTTCGCCCCGGAGAAAAGCTGTATGAAGAGAAACTTATGGCAGAAGAAGGCCTGGAGGATACGGAAAACAGTCGAATTCATATCGGGAAGCCTTTACACTTTGATATTGATAAGTTTTTGAAGAGTATAGATGGGCTGATGGAACGAGCCTATAAAAATAAGGATGATGAAATTCGGGAAATGGTACAAGATATTGTGGAAACGTATCATCCGGCAGAAATTCACTAGAGCAACACCCGGAGGGGCTGTAAAAAAATCAAAATAATTTTCTAAGCAATATAGGTCTGAACTTGGGCACGCTCTCGCTAGCTTCGCCACGTAACGGATACTAAGCGAAAAACTGCATTTCTCTTGTTTTTCGCAAGTACCGACGGGCTCAGACTACCCCGCATTCAGACCTATATTGCAAAAATCACTTTATTATTTTGATTTTTTTTACAGCCCCTTTTTTTAATTAAAAAAGCTTATAAAATAGAAAAACCGGTCGATTGGCTATATGTGAATTGTTTTAGACGAGAGGAGTGTCTAATTAAGAGAAAAGAAACTGTCCGGAGATGAAAACCCGGAAGTCTTATTCCGTGATGAATATAAAAGAGGTATTTTGAAAATCATCGAAAATTATTTATAAAACAGCATAAAAATAGTGTATGGAATTGTTTTTGATGCAAGATTAAAATTAAAAAAGAATTATTACTGCTTGCGTGATATATGGAATTAGGAGGAAAATAAATGAATATCGCTTGTGTGGTTCGCTTGGGGAATGATTCAGACATTGAAAAAGAGCTGAAAAATTTGGTGAGACTTGGTCTTCACAGTTGTCAGCTGATTTCATGGGACAGGAAATTTTATAACTCCGAAAAAAATGCGCAGAAAATAAAAGAGGTAACTGCTGCTTTAAATGTGCAAATCAGCGCTTTTTGGTGCGGCTGGGAAGGCCCGAAATTCACGAATTTTTCTGAAGGTCCTATGACCATGGGCTTGGTTCCGGAAGCATATAGGATGGAGAGACTTATAAGCTTAAAGGAAGGCTCTTTCTTTGCTAAAGACATCGCGGTTACCAATCTCGCAACCCATGTCGGATTTTTGCCGGAAGACCCCAAAGATCCAAAATATGCAGGCACGATTTTGGCACTAAAGGAATTGATGAAGGTTTGTGAAGCCAACCAGCAGTATTTCCTTTTTGAAACAGGATTGGAAACACCGGCAACACTTTTAAGAGCGATGGAAGATGTCGGTTCGGAATTCCTCGGTGTCAATTTGGATCCCGCGAATCTTTTGCGTTACGGTAGGCAAATCCGATTGACGCGGTAGAAGTCTTCGGAAATAAAATCCGCGGAGTACATGGAAAAGACGGATTCTATCCCACTTCCGGACAGGAGCCGGGAGAAGAAGTGAGAATCGGCGACGGAAGGGTAAACTATCCTTTGTTTTTGCAGAAGTTGAAAGAAGTAGGCTATCAGGGAGATATTACTATAGAAAAAGAAATTACCGCTGAAAAGATAAGAGATATTCTCTATACGAAGCAGTTTCTTCAGGGATTGCTGGAGAAAATTTAAAATGAAGAAAGGCAATGCCGAAAGGTGTTGCCTTCTATTTTTGTGAGGTCTCGGTATAGAAATGACGACAAGAATGAAACCAATAAGACAAATAGATATTCGGGAACATAATTTGCAAAATGTCTATGAGTATGTCTTGCATAATTCTAATGTTTCCAGAGCGAAACTTGCCAAGGGATTGGGCTTAAGCAAACCGTCCAGCTCCTCGCTGGTAGATGAACTTATCTCTGTAGGTGCTTTATTCGAGGATGGAGAAAAAGAAGAGGATGGTTGCGTCGGCAGAAATCCAATGTTGATTAAAGCAGACTTTCGTTCCCATTTTTGTATTGTCCTATTTTGGAAAGCTGCGAGTATCGAAGCCAGTGTGATAAGTATGTGCCGGGATTGGGCAGAAGAGAAAAGAGTCATTTACAGTTCTCCTTTCGCGGTATCCTCACCGGAATACTATGGAAAACGTTCTATTGAAATAATCCGGGTTTTGAAAAGTGAATTGGAAAAGAATCATTATTATATGGGGACCTCCATTATGCTTTCCGGGATTGTGGATATACATAGAAAAGGTATTTTGTCTTATCCTCTAAATATAGATGAGCTGACAGGAAAGAAAATTGTCTCCGATATAGTGGACTCCGGAGAGAATGCCATAGCTATTTCAATGATAATGTAATCTTGGGATTTTCTGCAATGAATCATTTTCAATTACAGCAACGGAATTTTCTCTATATTCATTTTTTAACCGGAATTGGAGCGGCTTATTTTATGAAAGGTCAGGTTTTCGGAGATGCCGGGGGAAAACTCACACAATTTGGGCATTGCATCGTCTGTCCCAATGGCAAACAGTGCAGATGTGGGGCGTTCGGATGCCTGGAGGCGGAAATAGGAGAAATCGCGTTGCGGGGAGAAATCCGAAAGTATGATGAGAGTATAGAAAATTTTCCGCTTGGAGAAGGAAAATATTTGGAGTGGCTTATCAGGCGGAAAGAAGGGGATTTTACCTTCTTTTCCGAGTTGAAAAAGGAATATATTCGTGATTTGGCATTTGCTATATGCAATGCATCTACCATGGTTTTTCCGGATCTGATTCTTTTGGGTGGCTATTTTTATCTCTGGGGAGAGGAGTTTTTGGGGGAGTTAGAGGAGGAAATTCAACGAACAGGATTTTCTTACATCATGCAGGATTTACATTTGCAATATTGTAAGGAGAGAAAAGAAGAAATTCAGGTAGCTTGTGCTGACTATCTCTTTTCAAGATATTATCGTTTTACAAGTCGCAAAATAGAGGGTATCCATTTGGGATGAGGGATTATTAATGAAAACTTTGCTTGTATGAAAGCATCATTTCCCCTATAATGCTCAGTGTTTATTTCGCCTTTTTGAGGATTTAAAATTATAGGAGGAAGATGCTTTGATTATCACAAAGACCCCTTTTCGCATGTCTTTTTTCGGCGGCGGAACGGATATGGAAGAGTATTTTAAGGAGAACGGCGGTGCAGTGCTTTCCACCAGTTTTGATAAATACTGCTATGTCAATGTTCGGCACCTTCCTCCTTTTTTTCAGTACAGTACCGAGCTTTCCTATTCCAAGACGGAAAGGGTAAGGAGCCTGGAGGAGATTCAACATCCGGCAATCAGGGAAGCCATGCGTATGCTCGATATGCAGGAGATTCGTCTGATGTATGAGGCGGATTTGCCGGCACGCTCGGGACTTGGAACGAGCTCTTCCTTTGCGGTGGGGATGCTCCATGCCTTTCATGCCTTAAAAGGAAAATACGTGGATAAAAAGACTTTGGCAGATCAGGCAATTCACTTGGAAAGAGTTCTTTGCAACGAGGCGGGAGGCTGGCAGGATCAGATTGCGGCATCTTTTGGAGGGTTGAACCGTATTGATTTTTCTGCAGAAGGATACCGGGTTAGCCCGATTCTCATTTCTCCGGAAAGAAAGCAGCGTTTAAATGAAAATCTGATGCTTTTCTTTACCGGCTTTACCCGTTTTTCTTCCGAAATTCAGAAAGCGAATCAAAGCAGTTCTCCGGAAGACAAGAATGCGCTTCTTCGAGAGATGAGAGCCCTTGTGGATGAGGGCGCGGATATTCTTTGCTCTAAGGGGAGAGACTTGGATGATTTCGGAAGGCTATTGCACAGTACTTGGGAATTAAAGCGAAAGACGGCAAAAAGTATCAGTACAGACAGTATTGATCTCCTCTATGAAATGGGACTTCGTGCCGGTGCGCTTGGCGGAAAGCTGCTAGGGGCAGGCGGCGGAGGCTTCCTGCTGTTCTATGTGGAGAAAGAAAGACAAGAGGGGGTTATGGAAGCCATGCGGGATCTCCTATATATTCCTTTTTCCTTTGAAAACGGAGGAACACAGGTGGTTTACTATTCTCCGGAGACCTTTGAAAAGAAAGGGTAAAAAGAATGCTGAGTGAGTGGCTGTCTTATCTGCAAACCGGTTTACAATCCAGGTCAGGGGATTCCTTTTTTCTCCTACTCTTTGGGGTTTTTCTATTTCTTCAGCTACTTTGTCTTTACCGAAGATTTTCGATTCTGAAAACCGGAGGACATTTTTGGGATAGCTATCATATTACGGGGGATACCTTATATATTCATGCCGGGCTTTTCTGTATAGGAAGGCGGGATGTTCCTTTCGCGGAGATGAAGACTGTAGATATTGATTATGTCAGAGGAAAAGGGGGCGCAAGGTTTACCGTGCAGATTCATAGAGAAAAAGGTCTGAATAAGCGCTTTGTTATTTCTGCAGATGAGAAAGGAAAGAGGCAGCTCAAAGACTTGGAGCGTGCACTTTTTCAGCACAGGATTGCCGTAAGAAAATGGGGATATTAAGATGCGTGTTCTTTTATCTATGTGTTTTTTGAAAAAGAATGTCCCTTCTGAGAAGAAAGGCCGGAAGAGATGACGGAGATACTGGAAAAGTTTTCTATTACCCTGCAAGAGTGGTTAATGAATCCGCTTTTCAATCCGTTTCATTATCTCTTAGCGGCAGTCTGCGCCTTTTGGCTGTTCCGCAGAATATCTATTCTCCGGACCGGCGGGAAGTTTTGGGAACCGTTTCATATTGTGGGAGATACTCTTTATATTCATGCTGCATTTTACTGTATAGGAAGACGCGTAGTGCCGTTCTCGGAAATGGCAGCGGTGCACATCAGCTATGCCTCCGGGAGAGGCGGCAGACGCTATATCGTAAATTCAGCGGAAGAAGGGAATCGCAAAAGTCTTTATGATCGGTACGAATAAGAAGGAACTTCAGAAGCTCGAGGAATTGAAAAAAGCTCTTAAAAAGCACCGGGTTGGTGTGAGGGAATGGGGATAGGTGAAAAGTATGCTAAGTATGATAAGTATGCTAAGTAATTTGAAAAGTGCTTTAGAAATAATAGTAAGGCATCCCCTTTTTCCCCTGGTTTATGTGCTTTTGTTCTTTCTTCTGCTACTTTGGTTTTATAGAAGGCTTTCGATTCTGAAAACCGGCGGGCGTTTTTGGGATCGATACCATATTACGGAGAATACCTTATATGTCCATGCCGGTTTTTGCTACAGGGGAAGACGGGATGTTCCCTTCTCAGAGATAAGGACAGTACATATTTATTATACCCATGCAAAATGGTGCGGTACCTATACTTTGGAGCTTCATAGAAAAAATGGCCCATATCAGTTCCTTGTCCTTCCTGCAGATAAGAAAGGAATGAAGCAGCTCAAAGAATTGGAGCGTATATTTTTTCAGTACAGGATTCCTGTAACAAAAAAGGGCCCTTAAGCTGTGTGATGACTTTTTATTCTTGTATTTTATTAAAAAATACTACAAATTCATAATTTGCCGGAATCATTAAATAAGATTTATATTATACAAAATATAATTGACAAGCTTTCTTACCTCTGTCATAATACAGCCTGTAAAAGATAGTTAAAACTAACCATTGGTTTGTTCTTACTATCCGGGCTAATGAACTTCAAAAAAGTATCAGCCTATTTATGAATAGGAGGATGCTTTTTGTATTCATAACGAGTATTGCTCGCAAAGCACACGGGTTCTCGTTTAATAAGGGAAACGAGTGTTCTCTGTAGGGCCTTGATAGATAGTGAGAAATATTTATTGGAGGGAAAGGGAAAGTATGAGAAAAACTTGGATTCTTGGGGCGTCGACAATCATTTTGGCATCCTCTGTATTGGCTTGCGGAAAAAAGCAGGAGGAAGTATCCACTACTGCTGAAACGGAAAAGGCGGCTGAAACAACGATGGCAGCTACAGAGAAAGCTGACTATGTCTTTGTGAAGATGACTGTTCCGTATGCAGATTTCTACTATGGAGAGTTAAAGGATATTGCTCCGGAAGAGGGAAAGATTTGAAGGCAGATCTGGAAGCGGAGGATTTAGTTGCAAAGGACGGCTTCAGAGAAACCGGGATGTATGACAGTGTAAGTTCTCCCACGAAGGAGAAGGTGGAGAAGTTTGTGATGGCGGACGGTGCAGTAGAGGGAGAAGGCTCCATTTATAAGGGAATTAAGCATGTAAATGTTGCGATTCCGAAGTCTCTCTATGAGGATGCCAAGAAGGCTTTAGAGGAGAAGAAGGAAAGCAAGAACGCGCTTCTTACCCTGATGGGAGCTATTGAAAGTGAAGTAAGTAGCGAGCCTAAGGAGTATAAGGTATTAAACTCCGACGGAACCCTTTCCAAGACGCAGGGGACGACCACTGAGGGTAAGGATATTGAAGCTGAGATTACCACTACTTCTTCCTACGGAAATTATGAAATCGAAGTCAGCGGTTTGGACATTGACTCTGAAATTGTACAGGCTGCGATTCTGGAAACCAAGGACGGCGCAAAGTACGGCTTAAAGCATGAGGACAATATCTGGTTAAAGCCGGAGGAACTGGCATTTTCCGCTGTGGCTTTTGAGGACACCAACCATAAGGCGCAGAAAGAGTTTAAGCGTTTTGAAGATATGCAGGACAAGGACATTGTAAAGATTACCTATTTCTTAATGGATGAGGATGATGTGGAGGTTCCCGTAAGTCTTCATGTAAAGAAGATTGCACCTTCCGAGTACAGTGTCAGCGGTGATGAGAAGGTAAGCTACAGTCCGGAAGGAACAAAGGTGAATTATCAGCTTTCCACCGGAGAAGACAGCTACAGCCTGGGCAAGGTTATCAGCAGAAAGAGTGAAGTTAAGGGCGAGGTAAATACGGAAACTGCAGGAGTTTTGGTACTGCCTAAGGAAATGACTCCCGGAAAGTACCAGCTGGTGTTCTCTAACGACAATCTTTCCGATGTATCCTTCAAGGTACTGGTAGAATCCGGCTTAAAGGCGGAGGACTTCCATTTTGAAAATAACAAGTTAAGCCTTGCGGAAAACGCAGATCAGCTGACTATTGCAAACTACATTGCTTCTACAAGCTCTGCAACCATCGGAGAGAAGGAGTTTAAGGGCGGTGCCGGAAGAAGATTCGGAAAGAATATTTCAATGAAGACGGTAGCGTAAATACCGAGGCGAGTTACAAGAAGGACGATGTGGAAGTAAAGTACTTTGACGGACCCGGAACCTATCCCGTAACAATAAAGGCAGACGGATATCCTGATGTACAGTTCGAGGTAGTCGTACAATGATCTTGACTCTTACTTTACTATGCAGTTTAGCATTTTTCCATTTCTTTGGAAAAGCATTAAAGAAGAAGCCGGCAGTGTTGTATGGGATTTGTATCCTCCTTTCCTTGGTAAGCATTTTTTATCCAAGGGAGGGAGGACTTCCCTTTTTGGATTTCTTTTTTAAGAAAATCATGCAAAGGGGCGTGCTGGCAGGTTCTCTCTTTATTTGGGTTATGCAGGCTCCCGTGCTTCCTAAGAGCTTTGCCGGAAGAAAGACGATTTATCTTCTTCGAGGGGAAATGGCAATCTGTGCCTCCCTCATTACCCTGGCCCATAACCTGGCATTTGGCGGAAAATATTTCGGTGCCTTATTCTTCGGACAGGGGCATATCAGCCTGATGGAGCTCCATGCAGCCATTGTATCCTGCCTGATGATTCTCCTGTTGATTCCTCTTACTATTACTTCCTTTCAGAGTGTTCGGCGGAAAATGCAGGCTAAGAGCTGGAAGAAGCTGCAAAACTGGTCCTATCTTTTTTACCTGCTTTTGTACCTGCACATTTTCTTTATCTATCAAGGAGCGCTGATTCGAGGAAAGGGAGAGTATTTCTTCACCTTGATGCTATATAGCTTCATTTTTGGATTCTACGGATTCCTACGGATTAGACAGTATAGAATGCAAAAGGAAAGCAAGGAGAAAAAGGTATTCCCCCTACTTCGTATTGCGGGGATTTTACCCATTGTTTGTCTTTTTCTAAGCGGCTTTTACAGTACCGGAAAATACCGAGCAGCATTGGAAGCCAATGTGGATAAAATCAGAAAGCAGGAAACTGTAGCGGAAACCACGGATGGAAGCTTAGAAGAAAGCGGTTTGTCTGAAAAAGCAGTAGAAGCTGGCGGAGATAAAGCCTCTGCAAATTCTACGGATGCTTCTTCCGATTCTCAAGGTGCTGATGGGAATAGTGCATCCGGAGCCTATAAAGACGGAGAATACTTCGGCAAGGCTTCCGCCTACAACGGCAATGTGGAAGTGAAAGTCACCATTTCCGGGGGAAAGATTACTGCCATCGACATTGTGAAAACCAAGGACGATGAAGAATATTTCTTTGATGCAGAAAAGCAGGTGATTCCGGAAATTTTGGAAAAGCAAAGTACGGATGTGGATGCAGTGGCAGGAGCCACTACCAGTGGAGAAGGGATTGCTCATGCGGTAGAGAAAGCCTTGGAAGAAGCAAGGAAATAAAAATTTTATTTTTCAAGGAAATCTCCCTTTTGCTTATATTTTTTGCAGAAGGCGCAATATTTTCCTGAGTATTGCATCGTAAAATACAATAAGGAAAAGTAGAAAAAGACTCTGGGATATGCTAGAGTCTTTTTTGGTGCAGGGAATTGTATAAAATGCTTGTGATAAGCTATTGAGGGAGAGCATTTTTATACCCAATTACAGCTTTCTCATCTATCACTTGCAAAATAATCAAACTGCAGGACAGAGAAGATATAGAAAACACAGGAAACAGAATACACAGGAAACAGAATACACAGCAAACAGAATACATAGAAAACAAAAGATATAAAAAATACGGAGAATAATAGAAGAAATAAAAGTTATACAGTAAGGAGATTAATATGGAAAGATGGAAGAATGAGGCGGAAGCCAGAGAAGAGATCAAAGCCCTGGTTGCGGAATACTACCACAGCTTCAAGGAAAAGAAAAAGGATTTTGTACCGGGAGACAGAGTAAGCTATGCTTCCCGCGTATTTGACGAAAAGGAAATGTTGTCCTTAACCGATGCCACCCTGGATTTTTGGCTAACCACAGGACGATTTGCAGACGAATTTGAGAAGAAATTTGCAGAGTGGATAGGGGTAAAAAATGCTTATCTTGTAAACTCCGGATCCTCGGCAAATCTTCTTGCCTTTATGACACTTACAGCGCCTGAGCTCGGAGAGAGGCAGATTAAAAGGGGAGACGAGGTGATTACGGTAGCATGCGGATTTCCGACTACGGTGACGCCTATACTTCAATATGGAGCGATTCCGGTATTTCTGGATGTGACAGTGCCGGAATACAATATAGATGTAAGAATGCTGGAAGAGGCACTTTCCAAAAAAGACAAAGGCAGTCATGATTGCACATACTCTTGGAAATCCTTTTAACTTGGAAGTAATCAAGAAGTTCTGTGATAAGCACGGACTTTGGCTCATCGAGGATAATTGCGATGCCTTGGGATCCCGATACACCATAGACGGAGAAACCCGTTTTACGGGCACATGGGGAGATATTGGAACCAGTTCTTTCTACCCGCCTCACCACATGACCATGGGAGAGGGCGGTTGTGTTTATACCAATAACAGTAAGTTAAGTCGCTTGATTCTTTCCTATAGAGATTGGGGACGGGATTGTATCTGCCCTTCCGGACAGGATAATTTCTGTAAGCATCGTTTTTCGGGACAATACGGACAACTTCCAAAAGGCTACGACCATAAGTATACCTATAGCCACTTTGGCTATAACTTAAAGGTAACCGACATGCAGGCAGCAGTCGGTGTAGAGCAGCTGAAGAAATTCCCGACATTCATCGAAAAGAGGAAGGCAAACTGGGCATTTTTAAAGGAGGCCCTTTCTGACATAGAGGGCTTAATTCTTCCGGAGGCGGCTGTAAATTCGGATCCTTCTTGGTTCGGCTTCCTGATTTCCGTGAAGGAGGACGCGGGGATTAAGCGAAATGATTTAACCGCCTTCTTGGAAAATGCGAATATCCAGACAAGACTTCTCTTCTCCGGAAATCTGATTAAGCATCCGTGCTTTGATCAGATCAGAGGAACGGATGCTTATCGTGTGGTGGGAGAGCTTAAGAATACCGAGTTCATTATGGAAAATACCTTCTGGATTGGAGTTTACCCGGGCATGACAAGGGAAATGCTTCAGTATATGGCGGATAAGATTCATGAAGGGATGAAAGAGTGTAAGAAGGATTAATTGGCGAACAGTACAACCCAAGACTCTTCCCCGGCCTCATTCACATAGTACCCTGTACCGACAGTTTGATACGAACTTTGGCTCATGAGCCGGTTGTGCTCCCCGCTGCTTTCCCATGCGGCAACAGCGGCGGAGGGAGTATCCACCATTCTCATGATCATTTCCCCGTTCACTCCGTCTCTCCAGCCCAAGGGCTTTCCGGTACCGGGACGGACATGAGTATATGAGGCGGAAATTTCTCCGGCTCGAATCTGTGCAAGAGTTTGGAGATGTTCATTTTGCTTAAGCCTTGGAAGACCCTTTTGCTGTCGAAAGAGATTGATTCGTTCCAGAACTTCGTTTCTGGAACTTTCTTTGTTGCGAAGATAATCCGCCTGAGAAGTCCTGGTTCTATCAGCTGTAGCGCCTTGGCTGTTGCTGAGCTCTGCTCCCCTTTGAGAGCCTGCGGCTACGGCTACAAAACGCCTCTGCACAATTCCTTGCTCTGTCCATGCACCGTTTTCGTTTACGGTATAACCGTCGGGGGTCGTTGTATTGGAATACATCCAACCATTTGCATCAAAACAATAGGACTCGGCAATGCCGTCACGGTTTCCGTCTAACCATTGCCAAGTGGATTTATGGAAATTACCATTTCCCAAATCAAACCACCAGGCATTCCTGGAGATACCCCTAGTCCAACCGCAGGAAAAGGCGGGGATGGAAGATAATAGGGATAAAAGGGATATCATGAGCATTGTTCCGAAAAACTGTTTTGCGCTTCTGATTTTCATGTACTGTCCTCCTTGACTTTCATGCTGTGTTTGCTTCATGCTTAATTTGTGCTTAATTTTGTGTGCTATTATCGTGAGGGATGCTTTGCGCTAAATAGTTTCTTTGTCTTGTTATATTTTTCGTTTGCTAGTCATCCTCTTCATCCTCTTCTTCCGCTTCCTCCTCCCGGTCCTCTTCACCGTCATCTGTGTCGGGAAAGTCAAAAAAGTCTTCTTCTTTCATGTTGTACTGCTCCATGTCGATATTGTCCTTTTCCGCCCAAGGATTTTGGGGGCCGGGGTCAAAGATTCCGTTCGGGTTATGACCGTATCGGGCTAAAAAAGTAGGGTTTCCTATTCCTCCAATCTGTATTTCGGGAAGCTCCTCTTGCTCTCGCTTTGCCCTTGCCATGAGTTCGTCCATAACCGTACTCGGTTTTGTGCGAAAGATACTTTTCTCGTAGTACTGCGGTTTTCCGTCATTCCCCAGGTATTGTCCGTTTTCATTTACCGGATACCTCCCTTGTACCGTGGTTTTTTCCGCCATTGCTCCGCTTTCGTCGAAGTAGTAGGCATAGCCGTCTATTGTGCACCAAGATTGATACATTTTTCCGAGACTCTTCAATCTGTTGCTCAGAAATACCATTTTCCGTTATGAAAGAGCCAGCCTGTGAGCATACGTTCCCTTGCGGGGTCGATATAGTACCAATCTCCCTTGTGCTCCAACCAACCGGGAATGGGTTTTCCATAAGAATCCACATAGGTCCATTCCTTCTTTGTCATCACCCAGGTTCCTTTATCTGCAAATGCGCTTTTCCCGGGGAAAAGGAATAAGAAGAGAAAAAATAAAATCATCAATCGCTTTTTTGGCAACATGGCATCCTCCTTGATAAAAAGTGGTATTGCGTCACTATTTTTATCGGTGGGAAGCGCGGAAAGAATAAACCGCTTGCCTGGTGGCGTCTCTTCGGGAAAGCTTAAATTTATGATATTCGAACAGAAAAATAATATCTTGAATTTTTTCGAAAGATTATTATAGCTTTTTCTAACTATCTTCTGTATTATGAAAAATATTTTGATCAAGCCGTTATTTATGGTAGAGAAAATAAGAAGTAAAACTACTGCAATAGAAGTAGAGGGACAGGGGCGTGGTTGATAAAGCAACAAAAGTAAAGCGATAAAAGTAGAGCAATAAAAGTAAAGCAGTACAAGTAAAGCTGTACAAGTAATGAAAGTACAAGTAATGAAAGTACAAGTAATGAAAGTAAAAGTAATAGAGGGAAAACGATATGAAAAATCTGTTTAGGGGAAAAGGTTCGCGGCTTGTCCGATTCATCTCTTGTTTTGTCCTTTTTCTTTTTTTACTCTCCGCCTGCGGGAAGAAGGAGCGTTATCAGGACCAGTTCACGGATGTTTTTAATACGGCGTCCATGGTCATAGGATATGAGAGAAACGAGAAGGAATTTCAGGCCAAGACAGAGTTGATTCACGAAAAGCTCTTGTATTACCATAAGCTCTTTGATGTCTATAGCGACTATCCGGGGATAGAAAACTTAAAGAGGGTAAACGAAGAGGCGGGACAGGCTCCTGTTAAAGTGGATCCGGATATCATGGCGCTACTCAAGTTCGGAAAGGGAATCTATGAAAGTACGGACGGGAAGGTGAATATTGCCTATGGCTCGGTGCTTTCTCTTTGGCATGACAAACGGGAAGCAGAATTGCCGATCCGGAAAATGCTTCTCTTCCCGATGATGCCGCTTTGTTGGAAGCTGCACAGCACTGTAATATCGAGGATTTGATTTTAGATGAGGAAAATTCCACCGTTTACTTTAAAGATCCCGCGCTTCGACTGGATGTTGGCGGAATTGCGAAGGGCTGGGCAGTGGAAAGAGTGGCGGAGCTCTTGGAAAAGGAGGGCGGTAAATCTTACCTATTAAATATAGGAGGAAATCTTCGGGCTATCGGAAGAAAGGGAGACGGCACAAAATGGATTTGCCCGGTACAAAATCCTTTCTATATAGACGGTATAGAGGATGAGCCCTATGCCGTATCCGGTGAAATTGAGGATATCTCCTTGGTTACGAGTGGAGACTATGAGCGCTATTTTACGGTGGAGGGAGTTCGGTATGCACATATTGTGGATCCGGATTCAAGGTATCCTGCAACATTGCATCGCTCTGTTACAATACTGACTAAAGACTCCGGGATTGCAGATGCACTTTCCACGGCACTCTTCATTCTTCCTGTCGAGGAGGGGAAAGCGCTGATTGAAAAGATGAGGAAGGACTATTCTACGGAAATAGAAGCGATGTGGGTGGAGCCGGACCATAGTATGGATTACACGGAGAAATTTTTAAAGAATATCGATGCCGAGTAGAAATTGCTGCCGGCCGGGAGTGTTTACGGAATGGAAAATGGAAAATGAAAAAACCGTAAATAGGATAAGAAGAAAAAAGAGGGCTTTACAAGCCTTCTTTTTTGATATAGAATCTATGACACGCACGGTAGCGTGTTTTTGATGGAGACGAGTGTAGCAAAATCCGCTCTAGCGCTAGGAAAAACAGTTTATTTATTGTTTGTCATTAAATACAAAACTTGTAAAAAATCCCTTGTCAGACTGCGGACTTTGTGATATCCTTGTACGGCTGTGGCATGATAGCGATGAAGGAAAAGATTACTATAGAGACGAAAACCGCAAGGCATAAGTACCTAGAGAGAACTTTCCGGAGCGAATGTCAAGTTTAGAAACTGACGGCAGGTCACTGTACTACAATTTAAGCACCAAGCAGCGGGTGCGGCGTGTGTATTTATATGAGATACGCGCGGAAACGTGTACAGTCACCAACTTATCGTCAATAACCCGATAGGAGGCGACTTTTTTTATGGCAAGTCAAGTAATGAGAATCACCTTAAAGGCTTACGAGCATAGCCTTGTGGACGAATCAGCCGCAAAAATCGTAGAGAACTGCAAGAAGACAGGCTCTCAGGTTTCCGGCCCTGTACCACTTCCCACGAAGAAGGAAGTAGTTACCATCCTTCGTGCGGTACATAAGTACAAGGACTCTCGCGAGCAGTTCGAGCAGAGAACACACAAGAGATTGATCGATGTCATCAATCCGAACCAGAAGACCATGGACAGTCTTCAGAGACTGGAAATGCCTGCAGGTGTATTCGTAGACATCAAGATGAAAAACAAATAATTCTAGTATGAACCGATTACGGTTCCGCTGTAGAAAGGAGAACAAATGAAGAAAGCTATTTTGGCAACAAAAGTAGGAATGACACAGATTTGGGATGAGAACGGCGTGTTGATTCCAGTAACTGTACTTCAGGCAGGTCCCTGTGTGGTTACTCAGGTAAAGACCCTTGAGAACGACGGTTACAAGGCAGTTCAGGTGGGATTTTTAGAGAAGAGAGAGAAGCTGGTGAATAAGCCCCTTAAGGGACAGTTCGACAAGGCCGGCGTTTCCTGCAAGAGATTCTTAAGAGAGTTCCGTTTTGAAAATGCAGAAGAGTACAAGGTAAAAGATGAGATTAAGGCAGATATCTTTGCTGACGGAGATAAGGTAGACGTAAGCGCTACTTCCAAGGGTAAGGGATTTGCATCTGTTATTAAGAAGTATGGACAGCACAGAGGACCAATGACTCACGGTTCCAAGTTCCATCGTCATCAGGGTTCCAACGGACCGTCTGCAACACCGTCCAGAGTACTTCCGGGTAAGGCAATGCCTTCTCACATGGGTGCGGTAAAGGTTACAACACAGAATCTTACCGTAGTAAAGGTTGATGCAGAAAGGACTTATCCTTGTAAAGGGTGCGGTTCCCGGACCAAAGAAAGCTCTTGTTACTATCAAAGAAGCTGTAAAGTCCTAAGACGAAAGGAAGGAGGAACATAGTAATGGCTAACGTATCTGTATTTAATATGCAGGGTAAGGAAGTTGGCAAGATGGATCTGAATGATGCGATTTTCGCAGCACCGGTTCACGAGCACTTATTACACCTTGCAGTTGTGGCACAGCTTGCCAATAAACGTCAAGGCACACAGAAGGCCTTAACTCGTGCGGAAGTTTCCGGAGGAGGAAGAAAGCCATGGAGACAGAAGGGAACAGGTCATGCAAGACAGGGTTCCATTCGTGCTCCGCAGTGGAAGGGCGGTGGAGTAGTATTTGCTCCGACACCGAGAGATTACACCACTACCATGAACAAGAAAGAGAAGAGAGCTGCATTAAAGTCTGCATTATCCAATGCGGTGGCTGAGAATAAGCTGATTGTTGTGGATGAGATTCATTTCGATGAAATCAAGACCAAGAATTTCCAGAACATGCTGAATGCTCTTAATGTACAGAAGGCTTTCGTTCTCTTAGATGAAAATGATAAGAATACCGTGCTTTCCGCAAGAAACATCCAGATGTAAAGACTGCTCAGGTAAACGAATTAAATGTTTATGATGTTCTGAGATACGGCACTGTATTAGCTACTAAGGCGGCTCTTTTAAAGGTTGAGGAGGTATACGCATAATGGCTAACTTACAATATTTTGATGTTATCCTTCGTCCTGTAGTAACAGAGAAGTCTATGGCTGACATGGCTGAGAAGAAGTATACCTTCTTGGTTCATCCTGAAGCAAACAAGGTTCAGATTAAAGAAGCTGTAGAGAAGATGTTCGAAGGAACAAAGGTAAAGGCTGTCAACACCATGAACTTGGAAGGTAAGACCAAGAGAAGAGGTATGGTATTCGGAAAGACGGCAAAGAGAAAGAAAGCAATCGTTACACTGGCAGCTGAGTCCAAGGAAATCGAGATTTTCAGCGCTCTGTAATTAAGTAAAGACCTGCGTGAAAAAATTTCTCAATTATACGCAGGAAGAAAAAGGAGAAAAGTATTCATGGGTATTAAGACATATAAAGCTTATACACCGTCCAGAAGAAATATGACCGGTTCAGACTTCTCTGAAATCACAAAGAAGACCCCGGAAAAGTCCCTTCTGGCGAAGAACAAGAAGACTGCCGGAAGAAACAACCAGGGTAAGATTACGGTTCGTCACCACGGCGGCGGAAATAAGCAGAAGTATAGAATCATTGATTTTAAGAGAAATGCGAAGGACGGAGTTGTTGCAACTGTTGTCGGTATCGAGTACGATCCGAACCGTTCCGCAAACATCGCGCTTCTTTCTTACGAAGACGGTTCCAAGGCATATATCCTTGCGCCGAACGGTCTTACAGACGGCATGAAGGTTATGTCCGGAGAGCAGGCTGAGGCAAGAGTAGGAAACTGCTTACCTCTCGCTGTTATCCCTGTAGGTTCCGAGATTCACGCCATCGAGTTAAAGCCGGGTAAGGGTGCTCAGCTCGTTCGTTCCGCAGGTAATGCTGCGCAGCTTATGGCAAGAGAAGGAAAGTATGCAACTTTAAGACTTCCTTCCGGTGAGATGAGAATGGTTCCCATCCAGTGCCGTGCAACGATCGGTGTAGTAGGAAACGGAGACCACAACCTCATTAACCTCGGTAAGGCAGGTAGAAAGCGTCACATGGGTATCCGCCCGACAGTCCGCGGTTCCGTAATGAACCCCAACGATCACCCGCACGGAGGTGGAGAAGGTAGAGCGCCTATCGGACGGAGCGGACCTTGCACACCTTGGGGTAAGCCTGCACTTGGATTGAAGACCAGAAACAAGAAGAAGCTTTCCAATAAGCTTATCGTAAGAAGACGTGATGGTAGAGCCATCAAATAATTGAGGAGGAGAAAGAATAATGGCACGTTCTATTAAAAAAGGACCATTTGCAGATCAGAGTCTTTTAAAGGCAGTAGATGCACTGAATGCACAGAATCAAAAGACAGTTGTAAAAACCTGGTCTCGTCGTTCCACAATCTTCCCGTCATTTGTTGGACACACTATTGCGGTTCATGACGGAAGAAAGCATGTACCTGTATATGTTACAGAAGACATGGTTGGACATAAGTTAGGCGAATTCGTTGCAACAAGAACATACCGCGGACACCACGGTAACGGCGACGAAAGAAGAGGATAATCTGCATAATTGAAAGGAGGACATGAAAAATGTCAAAGGGTCATAGATCTCAGATTAAAAGAGAGAGAAATGCAAACAGCGATAAAAGACCTTCCGCTAAGCTTTCTTATGCTAGAGTATCTGTACAGAAAGCTTGCTTTGTTTTAGATGCTATTCGTGGCAAGGGATTGGAAGAGGCCTTAGGAATTGTAACCTACAACCCAAGATATGCTTCTACATTGGTTAAGAAACTTCTTGAGTCCGCAGCTGCAAATGCAGAGAACAATAACAATATGAACAGGGATACACTTTATGTTGCAGAGTGCTTCGCAAACTGCGCACCGACATTAAAGAGAATTCATCCCAGAGCACAGGGAAGAGCTTACAGAATCTTCAAGAGAAGCTCTCACATCACTGTTATTTTGGACGAAAGAAAGTAAAAGGAGGCAAGGAATGGGACAGAAAGTCAATCCGCACGGTATGAGAGTCGGTATCATTAAGGACTGGAATTCCAAATGGTACGCAGACAAGAAAAACTTTGCTGATACACTTATCGAAGATCATAAGATCAGAGAGTTTTTAAAGAAAAAACTGTATTCCGCAAATGTCTCTAAGATTGAAATCGAAAGAGCAGCTGAGGATAAGGTTCGCGTAACAATTTACACTGCTAAGCCGGGTTATGTTATCGGTAAGGCGGGAGCAGAAATCGAGAAGTTGAAGAAAGAAGTACAGAAGTTTACAAGCAGAAATATCTTTATCGATATCAAGGAAATCAAGAGACCGGATAGAGATGCACAGCTTGTTGCAGAGAGCATTGCGCTTTCTCTGGAGAACCGTGTTTCTTTCCGTAGAGCATTGAAGCAGGCTATGAGTAGAACCATGAAGGCAGGAGCACTCGGAATCAAAGCTTCCGTAGGCGGACGTCTTGGTGGTGCTGATATTGCAAGAAGAGAATTCTATAGCGAGGGAACAATTCCTCTTCAGACTCTTCGTGCAGACATCGACTATGGATTTGCAGAAGCTGATACAACCTATGGAAAATTAGGTGTAAAGGTTTGGATTTATAAGGGCGAGGTTCTTCCTGCCAAGAAAAATAAGGAAGGGAGCGAGAAATAACTATGTTAATGCCTAAGAGAACGAAATTCCGTAAGCAGATGCGTGGCAGAATGACCGGTAAGGCTTCTAGAGGAAATACTATCAGCCACGGAGAGTTCGGTATTGTTTCCACAGAACCTTGTTGGATCAGATCCAATCAGATCGAGGCAGCCAGAGTTGCCCTTACAAGATACATCAAGCGTGGTGGTAAGGTTTGGATCGATATTTTCCCGGATAAGCCCGTTTCTGCTAAGCCGTTAGGAGTACGTATGGGATCCGGAAAGGGTGCTACCGATTACTGGGTAGCGGTTATTAAGCCGGGCCGCGTTTTATTCGAGATTGCCGGTGTACCGGAGGAAATTGCAAGAGAGGCTTTAAGACTTGCTTCTCACAAGCTTCCCTGTAACTGCAAGATCGTCGCAAAAGCAGATCTGGAAGGCGGTGATAACTAATGAAAAAGAATACTTATTTAGAAGAGCTGAAGGCAAAGTCAGCTGAGCAGCTGAATGAAGAGCTGGTTTCCGCAAAGAAAGAACTTTTCAATCTGCGATTCCAGAATGCAACCAATCAGTTGGATAATACAGCCCGCATTACCGAGGTTCGGAAAAACATCGCTCGGATTCAGACTGTTATCACTGAGAAAGCGAAAGCGTGAGAAGGGAGAACAGAATAATGGAAAGAAATCTGAGAAACCCGTACCGGTAAGGTGGTTAGTGCAAAGATGGACAAGACCATCGTTATCGCTATTGAAGATCACGTGAAGCACCCTCTTATTGGAAAGATTGTAAAGCGTACCGTTAAGATTTACGCTCATGACGAGAACAATGAGGCCGGTGAGGGAGATACTGTAAAGGTAATGGCAACCAGACCTTTGTCCAAGACCAAGAGATGGAGACTCGTTTCTATCCTTGAGAAGGCGAAGTAATTTAGGAGCAAGGAAGGAGCATATATGATTCAGCAGGAAACAAGACTGAGAGTTGCTGATAACACAGGTGCAAGAGAGCTTCTTTGCATCCGCGTTATGGGTGGTTCAACCAGAAGATATGCCGCTATTGGAGATACTATTGTGGCTTCCGTAAAGGATGCTATTCCGGGCGGACAGGTTAAAAAGGGTGATGTTGTAAAGGCTGTTGTGGTTCGTACTGTTGACGAAACAAGAAGAAAAGACGGAAGCTATATCCGTTTCGATGAAAACGCAGCGGTAATCCTCAAGGAGGATAATACTCCGAAGGGCACCCGTATCTTTGGACCGGTAGCAAGAGAGTTAAGAGATCATGGTTATATGAAGATCGTTTCCCTTGCCCCGGAAGTATTATAAGGAGGGGAGCCGTATGCGTAGAATTAAGAAAGACGATATGGTAAGAATCATTACCGGTAAAGATAAGGGTAAAGAAGGTAAGGTTTTATCCTTCGATCCGAAGACCAATAAGGTAGTGGTAGAAGGTTGCAATATGGTAACCAAGCACCAGAAGCCGAGCCAGGCTAACCCGCAGGGTGGACTCTTAAAGAAGGAAGCTGCTTTAGATGCATCCAATGTTATGCTTGTAGTTGACGGACAGGCAACCAGAGTCGGATTCAAGGTAGAGGACGGCAAGAAGGTACGTGTAGCGAAGAAGACCGGCAAGGTTATTGACTAAGAGAAAGGAGGAATGAAAGATGGCTAGATTAAAGGATATTTACAATAGCGAAATCAAAGAAGCTATGCAGAAGAAGTTTAACTATAAAAATGTTAACGAAATTCCAAAGCTTGAAAAAATCGTCATCAACATGGGTGTTGGTGAAGCAAAGAAAATTCCAAGGTTCTCGATAGTGCAGTACGTGATTTAGAGATCATTACCGGACAGCACGCAGTAACCACAAAGGCTAGAAAGTCTGTTGCAAACTTTAAGATTAGAGAGGGACAGGCTATTGGTTGTAAGGTTACTCTTCGCGGAGAGAAGATGTATGAGTTTGCTGATCGCCTCATCAACTTGGCTCTTCCTCGAGTAAGAGACTTTCGTGGTGTGAACCCGAATGCCTTCGATGGCAGAGGAAACTATGCCCTTGGAATTAAAGAGCAGATCATTTTCCCTGAAATCGAGTTCGATAAGGTAGACAAGGTTAGAGGAATGGATATCATCTTCGTAACAACAGCGAAGACTGACGAAGAGTCCAGAGAGCTTCTTACCCTGTTCAATATGCCTTTTGCGAAATAATCGGAGGAAAATATGGCAAAATTATCAATGAAATTAAAGCAGCAAAGACCTGCAAAGTTCTCCACAAGAGAATATACAAGATGTAAGATTTGCGGACGTCCGCATTCCGTACTTCGTAAGTATGGAATCTGCCGTGTATGCTTCCGTGAGTTGGCATATAAGGGAGAAATCCCCGGTGTTCGTAAGGCATCTTGGTAAAATGATTGTAAAACGAATATCCTGTGCTTAAGCACAAGATATTTCGTTTACAAATAGAGGATAGTGCATAGGGCGCATCCCAATAGAAAGAAGAAAGGATATCCGTAAACATGAGTATGAGTGATCCAATCGCAGATATGCTTACAAGAATTCGTAATGCAAACACTGCAAAACATGATTCAGTATTGATTCCGGCATCGAAGATGAAGAAGGCTATTGCTGAAATTCTTCTTAAAGAAGGATACATCGCAAGCTGCGAAGTTGTAGAGAACGGAAAGTTCCAGGACATTAAGATCGGCTTAAAGTATGGAGCTACAAAGAACGACAAGATTATCTCCGGAATTCGCAAGATTTCCAAGCCGGGTCTTCGAGTATATGCCGGCAAGGAGAATATGCCGAGAGTGCTTGGCGGTTTAGGTACTGCAATCATTTCTACAAACCAGGGTGTTATCACCGACAAGGAAGCAAGACAAAAGGGTGTAGGTGGAGAAGTCCTTGCCTTTGTATGGTAATCTGTCGGAATATATTTTCTGAAACAGTATTTTACTGAGAATTTAAGAGAGGAGTATACTATGTCACGTATCGGAAAATTACCGGTCGCGATCCCGGCAGGCGTTACTGTTGAGATTAAGGACAATGTAGTAAAGGTAAAGGGACCGAAGGGAACCTTAGAGAGAACCTTTGCAAAAGAAATTACAATTAAGGAAGAGGATGGCCACTTGGTGGTTACTCGTCCGAATGACAATAAGAAAGAAAAGTCTCTTCACGGACTGAGCAGAGCTTTACTTTTCAACATGGTTGAGGGTGTATCGAACGGTTACGAGAAGAAGCTTGAAATTAACGGTGTAGGTTACAGAGCCGCAAAGCAGGGTAAGACCTTGACTTTAACTTTGGGATATTCCCACCCTGTAACGATGGAAGATCCCGAGGGTGTAGAGACCGTAATGGAAGGAACCAATACCATTTTCGTAAGAGGAATCGATAAGGAAAAGGTTGGTCAGTATGCTGCGGAAATTCGCGGTAAGAGAGCTCCGGAACCCTATAAGGGCAAGGGAATCAAGTACGCTACCGAAGTTATCCGTCGTAAAGTCGGTAAGACTGGTAAGAAATAATAGGAGGAAAGTAGAATGGTTAGCAAGAAAAATAAAGCCGAGCTTCGTCAAAAAAAGCACGCAAGAATCAGAAACCGTTTGTCCGGAACTCCTGAAAGACCTCGTCTTGCAGTTTTTCGTTCAAACAAGCACATGTATGCACAGCTTATTGATGATGTTGCAGGGACAACTCTCTGCGCAGCTTCTACCTTAGATAAGAATGCAAATTTGCAGTTTACAGATAATATTGAGGCAGCTCAGTTTGTTGGTAAGGCTATTGCTGAGAAGGCTGTTGCCAAGGGAATCAAGGAAGTCGTTTTCGACAGAGCAGGATTCCTGTATCATGGTAAGGTTCAGGCCCTTGCAGATGCTGCAAGAGAAGCCGGACTTGTATTCTAATCGAGAGGAGAAATCACTAAGATGAAGCGCGAAAAAATTGACGCAAATCAGTTAGAACTGAATGACAGTGTAGTAGCTATCAAGCGTGTAGCGAAGACTGTTAAGGGTGGTCGTACCATGAGATTCTCCGCTCTTGTTGTAGTAGGAGACGGTAATGGCCATGTAGGTTGCGGAACCGGTAAGGCAACTGAGGTTCCTGAAGCAATCCGTAAGGCAAAAGAGGCTGCAGTAAGAAATATGGTTACTGTACCTGTAAATGAGGATAAGTCCGTTCCGCATGATTACATCGGAAAGTTCGGTGCTTCCACCGTTCTTTTGAAGAAGGCTCCGGAAGGAACCGGAATCATCGCCGGCGGTCCGGCACGTATGGTCTGCGAGCTCGCAGGAATCAAGAACATCCGTACAAAATCCTTAGGATCCAATAATAAGACAAATGTAGTTTATGCTACATTACAGGGTCTTACTTCCATGAAGACACCGGAGCAGTTCGCTATTCTTCGTGGTAAGACCGTAGCAGAGATTACAGGTTAAGGGAGGGTTAACATGGCAGATAAATTAAGAATTACTTTAGTAAAGTCTCCAATCGGTGCCATCCCTAAGCAGAAGGCAACTGTGCAAGCTCTTGGATTAAAGAAGATTCGTCAATCCGTTGAGCTTCCCAACAACGGCGCTACCAAGGGAATGATTCAGAGAGTGAATCACTTGGTTAAAGTGGAAGAAATCTAAGGAGGCGAAATATGGAGTTAGCAAAGTTATCACCTGCAGAGGGCTCTAAGCACTCCCAGAATTTCCGTCGCGGCAGAGGCCACGGTTCAGGAAATGGTAAGACAGCAGGTAAGGGACATAAGGGACAGAAGGCTCGTTCCGGTGCACCAAGACTTGGTTTCGAAGGTGGCCAGATGCCACTCTTCCGTCGAATCCCGAAGAGAGGATTCACCGATCCCAACTCTAAGGTAATTACCGGAATCAATGTTTCCGTATTGGAAGACCGTTTCAATGCAGGAGATGAGGTTACTCTGGAGAGCTTACTGGAGAAGAGAATTGTTCGTAAGTTAAATGACGGTGTTAAGATTCTTGGAAACGGAGAGTTGACAAAGAAGCTTACCGTTAAGGTAAATGCATTTTCTCAGAGTGCAAAAGAAAAGATTGAGGCTTGTGGCGGAACCTGTGAGGTGATTTAATGCTTCAAACAATACGAAATGCATTTAAGGTGAAGGATTTACGAAATCGACTGATTTACGTATTCCTGATGCTTGTAGTAATTCGTTTTGGCTCAAATCTTCCTATCCCGGGTGTAAATCCGGGATATTTTGGAGATTTATTTAAGAGTATGGCCGGAAACGATGCTTTCGGTTGGTTCAACACCATGACCGGAGGATCCTTCGAGCAACTCAGTATATTTGCATTGTCCATTACACCCTATATTACTTCTTCCATTATCATTCAGCTCTTGACAGTAGCCATTCCGGCTCTGGAAGAGATGCAAAAGGATGGAGAAGAGGGTAGAAGAAAACTTACGGAATATACCAGATACGTAACCATTGGACTTGCTCTTTTGGAGTCAACAGCGATGGCAGTAGGATTTGGCGGTTCCGGACTTTTGATTGGATACGCAGAAGGAAGTGTTCTTCGTAAGATTGCCGGCATTGTCATTTGCGTAGTGGCAATGACTGCGGGATCGGCACTTCTGATGTGGATTGGTGAGAGAATGACGGATAAGGGAGTCGGAAACGGTATTTCCTTGGTGCTCTTATTCAATATTCTTTCTGCTATTCCACAAGACTTTATAACCTTATATGAGCGCTTCATTATGAACCATAATGTAGCGACCATGGTTGTTGCGGCAATCATCATTGCGGCGGCAATCTTCTGCATGGTCTGCTTTACGGTAGTACTGCAGGATGCGGAAAGAAGGATTCCGGTACAGTATAGTAGACGAGTACAGGGAAGAGGAATGGTTGGCGGACAGCAGTCGCAGATCCCTCTAAGGTGAATACGGCCAGCGTTATGCCGGTTATCTTCGCATCGTCCCTTATGACTATGCCGGTTGTACTCGGACAGATTCTTCACGTGGATAACGGAAGCATCATCGGTAAGATTATCATGGCTTTGAATTCCGGTTCCTGGGTAAATCCCAATGCACCGATTTATTCTTTGGGATTATTACTTTATATCGTGTTGCTTTATTTCTTTGCTTATTTCTACACTTCCATCTCATTTAATCCTTTGGAAGTTGCAAATAACATGAAAAAGCAGGGCGGTTTCATTCCGGGTATTCGTCCAGGTAAGCCGACCAGCGATTACTTAAATGGAATTCTTCGCTATATTATTTTTATCGGAGCAACGGGGCTTGCTATCATTGCATTGGTGCCTATCGTTATTTCCGGAATCTTCAACGTGAGTCGTATCTCTTTTTCGGGAACTTCTCTCCTGATTATCGTAGGAGTAGTTTTAGAAACCTTAAAGGCCATTGACTCACAGATGGTAATTCGTAATTATAAGGGATTCTTAGACAATTAATCTATAAGCCTCCTTAGCTTCAGATTTTTATAGAATATCTGTAAGTTAAGGGGGCTCATAGTGGTTTTTCACACTTAAGAAGAGGCTGAAAATGAAAATAATTATGTTAGGTGCTCCCGGTGCAGGAAAAGGAAGCCAGGCTAGTCGCATTGCCAATGAATATCATTTGCCGCATATTTCGACAGGGGATATTTTCAGAGCCAACTTAAAGGAAGAAACAGAGCTTGGAAAAAAGGCAAAGAGCTTTATGGACAAGGGTGAGTTGGTGCCCGATGACATTACCATTGCGATGCTTCTTGATCGAATTCATAAAGAGGATTGCAAGAACGGATACATCCTGGACGGATTTCCAAGAACCATTCCGCAGGCGGAAGCGCTCACCGAGGCTTTGGCTAAAGAGGGAGAGAAGATAGACCTTGCTCTTGATGTGGAGGCTCCGGACAATCTTATTATCAAAAGAATGGCAGGAAGAAGAACCTGTCCATCCTGCAATGCAATCTATCATGTAGAGACGCTGAAGCCGAAGAAAGAGGGGATTTGTGACCTTTGCGGAGCAGAACTCATTCAGCGTAAGGATGATAATGAGGAAACCGTGAAAAACCGTTTAAAGATTTACCATGAAATGACAGAACCGCTTATTTCTTATTATAAGAAGGAAAATATTCTGGAAGAAATAGACGGAACGGAAAATCTGGATAAAGTCTTTGAGACAGTAAAGGAAATTATTAAAAAAAGAAGCTAAAGAAGAAAAGGTTTGAGCATGATTGAAATAAAGTCTAAAAGAGAAATTGAACTGATGCGGGATGCCGGTAAAGTACTCGCGGAAGTCCATGAAAAGGTTGGAGAAGCAGTTGCTCCCGGAAAAAGTACTTTAGAGTTAAACGATTATGCAGAAAGTCTCATCCGAAAGGCAGGATGCACACCAAGCTTTTTACACCTATATGACTTTCCGGCGGCTTGCTGTGTTTCCGTAAATGAGGAGCTCATTCACGGGATTCCGACGAGAGATAGAATCTTGAAAGAAGGAGATATTGTTTCCTTTGATATCGGAACCAATTATAAGGGCTATCACTCCGATGCGGCACGGACCTGGGCGGTAGGAAAGATTTCCACGGAAGCAAAGAGGCTGGTGGATACGGCGAGGGAAGCGTTCTTTAAGGGAATTATGGAAGCTGTACCGGGAAATCATTTAAATGATATCTGCGGAACTATCGGAGATTTCGTTGAAAGCCGCGGTTATGGCGTGGTTAAAGAATATGTCGGACATGGCATTGGACATGAAGTGCATATGGATCCTGAAGTGCCAAATTACCGAATGAACAGAAAAGGACCGAAACTGCAGGCGGGAATGACACTTGCGATTGAACCCATGATTACAGAGGGAAATCCGGCAGTAAGGGTTCTTTCCAATGACTGGACAGTAGTTCCTTTTGACGGGAAGCTGACTGCACATTATGAAAATACAATATTAATCACAGACAACGGACCGGAAATCCTGAGTCTCATGAAAGGATAAACAGAGTATGTCGAAATCAGATGTAATCGAAATTACAGGAAAAGTACTGGAGAAGTTACCGAATGCCATGTTCCAGGTAGAACTGGAAAACGGACATCAGGTGCTTGCTCACATCTCGGGAAAACTTCGTATGAATTATATTCGTATCTTACCCGGAGACAAGGTAACGATCGAGCTTTCTCCCTATGACCTTTCCAAGGGAAGAATTATCTGGAGAGATAAGTAAAGGTTTCGCTTTACATTTATAGACTGTTTTGCTAGAATTATACGGCAACTCTGTTCAAATTCGTAAAGGAAAGGGGAATTTTACTTATGAAAGTAAGATCATCAGTAAAACCGATCTGCGAAAAATGCAAAGTAATCAAGCGAAAGGGCTCCATCAGAATTATCTGTGAAAACCCTAAGCATAAGCAGAGACAAGGTTAATTAACAGGAGGAAACAAAGATGGCTCGTATTGCAGGTGTGGATTTACCTAGAGAAAAGCGAATCGAAATCGGTTTGACTTACATCTATGGAATCGGAAGATCATCCGCTGATAAGATTCTTCAGGCTACCGGCGTTAACCCGGATACCAGAGTGAAGGACTTGACAGATGATGAAGTGAAGGATCTTGCCAACTATATCGCAGACAACCAGATGGTAGAGGGTGACCTTCGTAGAGGAGATTGCTCTAAACATCAAGCGTTTACAGGAGATTGGTTGCTACAGAGGAATCCGTCACAGAAAGGGACTTCCGGTAAGAGGTCAGAAGACCAAGACCAATGCAAGAACCCGTAAGGGACCAAGAAAGACCGTTGCTAACAAGAAGAAGTAAGGTCTAAAAAGTAACTAAGAGGATCTTCATGTTTTAATTACAGGAAGAAATGAAAAAGGAAAGTAGGTTAGTTTAACTATGGCTAAGTCAACTGGTAAGAGAGTGACAAAAAAGCGCGTAAAGAAAAACGTTGAACGCGGACAGGCACATATCCAATCATCTTTCAATAACACAATCGTTACATTGACAGATGCTCAGGGTAATGCTCTTTCATGGGCAAGTGCCGGTGGTCTGGGATTTAGAGGTTCAAGAAAATCTACTCCATATGCAGCTCAGATGGCTGCTGAAACTGCTGTAAAGGCAGCTTTGGTACATGGCTTAAAGTATGTGGATGTAATGGTTAAAGGACCGGGTTCCGGAAGAGAAGCAGCGATTCGTGCCTTACAGGCAAACGGACTCGAAGTAACATCCATCAAGGACGTTACACCGGTTCCCCACAACGGATGCCGCCCACCGAAGCGCAGAAGAGTATAATTGTTTTGCTTATCATTCTATAAATGGCATATTTATAAGAAGAGAATCTGCTATATAAGAGAGAATCTGCTATAGCGGAGTAAGCATTATACGTAAACAGTATGACCATTTGGTCAGCCCGAAGAAGCCGATGGTGTAAAGGGCGTATCAAATTTTGGAGAGGTTACTTTTTAAAGTGACAGAACTTGATATTTAGGAGGATAATATGGCAGTAGATAAGGTTCCTGTGCTTAAAAGATGCAGGTCACTTGGACTTGACCCTGTATTCTTGGGAGTCGACAAGAAATCAAACAGACAGGCTAAATGCCAGAAGAAAGATGAGTGAGTACGGTCTTCAGCTTCGTGAAAAGCAGAAGGCAAAGTTCATCTACGGTGTTTTAGAGAAGCCTTTCCGTAACTACTATGCAAAGGCAGAGAGACTTCCCGGTCAGACCGGTGAGAACTTAATGGTTCTCTTGGAGTCCAGACTGGACAATGTCATTTTCCGTATGGGAATGGCTAGAACAAGACGTGAGGCTAGACAGGTAGTTGGCCACCGTCATGTTACCGTAAACGGTAAGATTGTAAACATTCCTTCTTACCTTGTATCCGCAGGCGATGTAGTGGCTATTAAAGAGTCCATGAAGACTGCACAGAGATATAAGGACATCACAGAAGTAACCGGCGGCAGAATGGTTCCGTCTTGGTTGGAAATGGATGAAGAGAAGTTGAGTGCAAACATTAAGAATTTACCGCACAGAGAAGATATCGATGTACCGGTAAACGAGATGTTAATCGTCGAGTTGTACTCTAAGTAATAATGCATAGCAAGAATCACATGAAATAATGTGGATTCTTATTCTTAACAGCTGAGCTCTGCTTGGCGGAGCAAAGGCTGTTTGGCCTAAAAAAGGAGGCGGCATGTTTGATTTTGAAAAACCAAACATTGAAATTCTTGAAATTTCAGAGGATAAGCGCTTCGGTCGTTTTGTCTGTGAACCTTTAGAAAGAGGCTATGGAGCGACCTTGGGGAATTCTTTACGGAGAATGATGCTGTCCTCTCTGCCCGGGGCTGCGGTTTCTGCAATTAAGATTCAAGGACTTTCCGGAGATAAGATTCCCGGAGTAAAGGAAAGCTACAGCGAGGTTTTAACTAACTTAAAAGCTCTGGTAGTTTCTATTCCGGAGGATGTGGAGCAGCTTGAAGCACATCTGGAAGTCAGTGATAAAGAGGAAGCGAAGGCTTCGGATTTTAAAGCAGAGTCGGAACTTGTCATCATAAATCCTGACTTGCGCATTGCAAGTCTTGAGAAGGGTGCAAAGCTCTCCATTGGAGTAGTGATCACTAAGGGACAAGGCTATGTAGGGACAGTGAAAGAGAAGGCGTCACAGTATCCGAAGGGATATACACTTTTGGATGCGTTATATACACCTGTAGACAGAGTCAATATGACTGTGGAAAATACCCGTGTGGGTAATATGACGGACTATGACAAGCTGACTTTGGATGTATATACCGATGGCGGTATGCTTCCACAAGACGCAGTTTCCGCTGCGGCAAAGATGCTGTTCCAGCATCTGGATCTTTTTGTAACCCTTTCCTCTGAAGGGGCAGAAACACAGCTCATGGTAGAAAAAGCAGAGGATGATAAGGACAAAGTTTTAGAAATGAATATTGATGAACTGGAACTCAGTGTCCGTTCCTATAACTGCTTGAAGAGAGCAGGGATCAATACGGTTTCGGAATTAACTTCCAAGACACCGGAGGACATGATGAAGGTTCGTAACCTGGGAAGAAAGTCCCTCGAAGAGGTGCTTGCGAAATTACGTGAGTTAAACTTGGGACTCTCCACACCGGAAGAATAAACCGGACTCAGGATTTTACCCGATAAGACTAAAAAGCACGGATAAGGAGAAATTAAAATGGCAATGTATAGAAAATTAGGAAAAGCTACAGCACCGAGAAAGGCTATGCTTAGATCCTTAACTACAGATGTTCTTCGCTATGGCAAGGTTTTCACCACTGAAGCAAGAGCAAAAGAAGTTCGTAAGCAGGTAGAAAAGCTTATTGCCCTTTCCGTAAGAGAAAAGGATAACTATGAGATGGTTGTCGTGAAGGCAAAGGTAGCGAAGAAAGACGCTGACGGCAAGAGAGTGAAGGAAGTAGTAGACGGAAAGAAAGTAACGGTTTACGATGAAGTAGAGAAGTCCATTCAAAAGGATCTCCCCTCTCGTCTTCAGGCTCGTCGCCAGATTTTAGCAGCTACCTATGTTCCGACAGAGAGACCGTCTGAGGCTGCCGGCAGAAAGAAGAATACAAAGAAGGTAGATATCGCAAAGAAGCTTTTCGATGAGATTGCACCGAAGTATGTTGACCGTAAGGGTGGATATACCAGAATTGTTAAGGTAGGTCTTCGTAAGGGAGACGCTGCTATGGAAGTTCTTTTAGAGTTAGTATAAAGAATTCCGTCAAGTACATTCCGGAAATGTACTTGTATAAAACGAATGAACAGATTGCAAAAGGGGCTGTGGTTTTCCACAGCCCCTTTATTCTTAACGGAAGTCATTATCTTGTAAGATAAACGCAAGTTGATTATAGTCTTAAAAAAATGCTATATACTAAGCAAAGAATAAAAAAATGGAGGGCGCATATGTTTAAGAAAAAAATGGGATTTATATTATCCCTTTTGTGCATGGTTCTTTTTGCTATTCCCGCTTTTGCAAAAGACAGCACCAGTACAATTTCCAACATCAGTATTAAAAGTAGACCAAAAATCTGAAAAAAAGATGGAAGCAGGATCTTCTCTTGGAAATATCAGTGAATCTGACTTTACAGCGTGAGGAGATACGGACAGATATCATGTAGATGCAGTACAATGGGTGGACAGCGGTAATTCGGATGTTCTTCAGCGTGGGGCAGCGAGCCGAAAAGTACTACTCTATATCGTGGCAGACAGCAAAGACAAAGAATAATGGAGATGCTATTACTTATCAATTCTGCCGGTGCTATACAGCAACAGTAACGTAAGAGTAGTCAAACTGGAACATTTGTTAGTGCAAAAACGAGTCAGCTCTACGGAGTTGGAAGTAGTTCATCAACTTAAAAGCCGATTTCAGGGAACATTTGATGCTCCCTGATAATCTTGACTGGTCTGCTACGGTCTTGGAAGTGCAAGTTGGTCAGCAGGAGAATAACAGCTCCGGATATTTATGAGCTAAAGCTATACAGAGAAGGTAAGCAGCTGGCAAAGATTACTACGGATGCATTGAGCTTAAATTTCTATCCCTTGGATGACAGAGGAAGGAAACTATAGCTTTCATCGTAAAAGACTATTCCCTATACAGAGGCGCAGAAAAAAAGGCAGGAAAAAGCATCGGAAGATAGCGGAATCCTATAGCTTGTATATTGCTGCGAACCAACCGACTCAAACGGAGAAGGAAAAGTACAGCGAAACACAGATTTTTTTGGACAGACAATACAGCAAATCCTACACGAATAATACACCCAATAACGAAATCCCTTCGACCATTGGTTTGGAGTCTGATTAACGGAAAGTGGTATTTCCGCTATCCGAATGGTCAGCCGGCAATGAATACCTGGCTGGATTGGAACGGACGTTGGTATCATTTTAACGGACAGGGAGAAATGGAAAACCGGTTGGTTTAAGAATGCATACGGATATTGGTTCTATCTTGAACCGTTAAATGGAGATGCAAAAGACCGGTTGGAGATTGATTAACAATATTTGGTATTATTTTTATACCGGAGAAAGAGGCGATCGCCAGTGTTCACGATGGTATGCAAATCGGTATTTTCCAAATCGGACAGGAAAGCTATTACTTTGATGCTACCGGGAGCTATGCGTACCGGCTGGATTGCAGTTTAATGATTAAACGGTAAAACAGGCATACTACTATTTTTCATAGATAATGGTGCTATGGCGAAAAAAATACAACAATAGACGGTTTCCGTGTAAATGAACTGCGGACAGTGGGTTCAGTAGCTTTTTCTTGTCTCCTGCTTCCTAGCTATGGTAGAATACCTCGGAAGGAGGAGTTCATGAACGATTATAGAGAAAAGAAAAAAATGCTCGCCTGCTATGATGGCGATTCATGGAATGACAGAATGAAGGGCGGTAAAGATTGGGAAGATAGTTGATTGATGCTTTAATTCATCATGCAGAGTTTTATGTGCCTATGCGTACAATGGGCGAGAGGAGATGACAAAAAAAGCCTGCTTTTTGCTGTTGTGGAAGATAAAGGAACAAAATCATTTTTTTATACTCTTTTTCACTTCTCAGGAAAAAAAGGCTAAAACATTGGAAGAGTGATACAGAGAGCAGCTGCTATATTGAGTTTTCCACCAGTTAGCAGCTGATGGCGCTTGGATGATCCCTGAGAATTTCCGGATTTGTCATCAATATGAATAGTGAGAACTTTTATTCTATGGAGAAAGTTTATCGTAAACTGCATTCATGTGGAGCAAGCTGAGCTGATGGGTGAAGTTCCTGTCAGACCGGATGAGAATATAGAGTTTACGGAGTCTCTGGGAGATAGCTAGGAGCTGGAAGAGGCACTTAGCTGAGTATATGCGTGATGATCAGAATGTTACGCTGCTTATCTCCTTGGGAGCTAAAGCAGGACGGAAAAGAGCTTCAATCTTTGTATTGTAAGTCATGTAGGCAGTATACAGCCGAGCTTTTGCAAACATTACTACAGTTGGAAATGATTTTTCAGACGGAATTCCTTTTGCGGTCATGTCCTAACAGATCAAAGACTGCGGAAGATGCGATAAAAGACTTGTTACCTTTCTACAGAAGACCTTTTGTTATGTAAAAAAATGAAGCATTAAACAATATAAATTGTGCCCGAAGTAAGAAAGCTATATTATCAGGTCGGGATAAAAAGAGAAGCGATGCCAAAGAAATGAAATTCATTTTTGACATCGCTTTTTTTATCATAAAATGTAGAGCTAAAAAGGATTGTGATACCTTTCCTACAGAAAAAAACTTATGCATGACAAGAATAAAGAAAAAGCTTTTTCTGAAAAGAGGTATAAAAAATATTTCATAGAACATATATTCTGAAAATATCTTTACAAAAACAATTGTTCTGTGTTATTCTTGTCAAACAGTAAAAAGCGAAACAGGCGTTTACGTAAAGGAGTGAAACCATGAGAATGAAATTTGAAAAACTTTTGAGATATTTGTAACATCCCTATTAATCGTTTTCTTTAATCGGTATCTTTATCCATTCTACCCGGAGATTCGTGTATAAGTTTGTATTGGACTTGGCTTTTGGTTTCTCTGTTTCTGCTCTATGAGATTGATAGAGAATGGCAGAGAAGAAAAAAAGAAAGCCAGTTTTTTATAAAAAAAGAGAAATTAGAGCAAGACGATTAGTGGAGTACATAGAAAAGCAAATTTGAACAGTAAAGAGTAGAAGACAGGTGAAATCTAGACAAGTCACACACATATATATCTAAGAATGACTAAAAAAAGCGATAAGTAATCAAACTCGTCTATCAAAGAAAAAGACTGTCCAGACAGCTCTTTTTCTTCATACTGTATTTGCTTATTCAGCTGCAATAGCACCTGTTGGGGCAGGGCTCTTCACAAGCGCCACAATCGATGCAAGTATCCGGATCTACAACATACTTTGTTGGACCCTCAGAAATAGCTTCTACAGGACATACTGCTGCGCAAGCACCACAGCTAACGCACTCATCACTCACTACATGTGCCATAATCGTTCCTCCTTATACAAATAGACCATATACTTTACTCCCAGTAAAGTTCTATTCATTCTAATGCATTTCGGAAATATTGACAAGAATATCTCGAATTTCTCATGTTCAAAAATAAGGAGCAGAATAGAGCCTATCTTTCAGAAAGGATTTTCGGAAAGAGGTAGAATCAGAAAAATTGCAGAAGACAAACATTTCCCAATCCTGACTGATTCGTATGAGAAGTCAGATAGAATGATGCAAGCTCTAAAGTCAAAAACATCAAGAAAAAAAGGATAGCCGAATAATCAGGGAATCCAGTATACTAAGTCCTATGATTTTAAATGTATCCATGCTAAGTAAAAGCGTATATAGGAAAAAAACTGTGCTGAAGGATGTATCATTTCATCTGGAAGATAAGGAAAAAAAGCGGCGATAGTCAGGAATCAACGGTTCCGGAAAAAAACAACCTTGCTCCGATGCATTCTGGGGAATTGAGGAGGCAGATGAGGGGAGCATCGCATTTTTCCAAAGAGAAGAAAATGGACTACCTTGCACAGCAACATGCCGATATAGAAACGGAAAAGGAGGACTATGACACTCTTTCCGGGGGACAGAAGACAAGAAAGCGCCTCGAGGAAATCTTACAGGAGAAAGCCCGGATCTTCTGATTTTTGGACGAGCCGACAAACCACTTGGATATCGGCTCTATTCAGTGGCTGGAAAAAGGTCTTGAAAGCGCTATGACGGGAGCAGTGCTTCTCGTTTCCCATGACCGTTATTTTCTGGATAGAATCGTGACGAAAGGTGATTGACCTGGAGCGGGGAAAGGTAAGAATGTACCAAGGGAAATTACAGTGCCTATGCTGAGAAGAAAGAGACAGATTCGTGAAGCGGAGTGGAAAGCCTTTTCAAAACCAGCAGGCGGAGATCAAGCATCAGGAAGCCGTGATTGAGAAGCTGAAGCAATTTCAATCGGGAGAAAAGCATTAAGCGTGCAGAATCCAGGGAGAAAATGCTCTGTAAGGTGGAAAGACTGGAGAAGCCGGAAGAGCTCGAGAATGAAATGAAGCTCCTCTTTTTCGCCGAGGGAAAGCTCCGGAAACGATGTTTTAATGGCGAAAGGAGCTTGGGAAAAAGCTATGACGGAAAAAAAGACTCTTTTCGCATGGAACTTTCTCCCTGCAAAAAGGTGAGCATGTAGCGCTTATCGGAGATAACGGGAACCGGAAAGACGACCTTACTGAAGATTTTTGAACGGACTTATCCAGGCGGATGAGGGAGAATTTCGTTTAGGGCTCCAAGGTGAAGGTGGCCTACTATGACCAGGAACACGCCGTACTGCACATGGAAAAAGACCCTCTTTGATGAAATTCAGGATACTTATCCGGACATGAATAATACGAAAGGTGCGGAAATGTTCTTGCAGCCTTTCTCTTTTACGGGGAGATGATGTCTATAAGCGGATTCAAGACCTTTCCGGAGGAGAGCAGGGCAGGGTGAGCCTTGCGAAAGCTCATGCTTTCCGATGCGAATTTCCTCATCTTGGACGAGCCGACAAACCACTTGGATATTCAGGGAAAGGAAGTTTTAGAGGAAGCGATTCGAAACTATGAGGGAACCGTCCTCTATGTTTCCCATGATCGTTATTTTATCAATAAAGACAGCGACAAGAATTATAGAACTCTTTTCCAATCGCTTTTGACAATTACATCGGAAATTACGATTATTATATCGAAAAAGAAGGAAGATGTTCGTGCCTACGGAGAGTTGCAGCAAAAAAGGAAAAAGATGCCTTTAGAAGCGATTGATCCGGAAGACACTGCAAAGACAGGAAGAAAAAGGAGAGCAAGAGGCTCGACTGGGAAAAACCAAAAGGAGCTCTCCGCTAAAGAGAAGAAAGTGGCAGAATGCTCTGCAAAAAGGCGGAGGAAAAAGATTGCCAAGCTGGAAGAGCGAAAAGAAGAGCTCACTGCCTCCATGGAAGAAGTCGGATCCGATGTCGGGCGCCTCATGGAAATCCATAGAGAGCAGGAAGCGATAGATAAAAGAGCTGGAAGAGCAATACGCACTCTGGGAGGAGAGCTCGTTGGAGCTCGAACAGATATTAGAGTAACAGAAACTGAGCAGTTTATGCAGTACAGGATACTGGAACAGGGGGTACACTCTGAGCCCTCGCCGGTACTTGCGAAAAAAAAAGCAAAGGAACTGCAGTTTTCTCGCTTTAGTATCCGTAAGGACAGACTTTCTCATCAGAAAGAGTCGTCCTGTACAGGACCAACTTTTCTGATGAAAAGTTTGTCCTTTGCATAAGCATAAAGCTCGAGCAATGCGCTACCGAGCCCATGCTCAGTCAAGGCGAGGTTAGCAGAGCGTGCTCCCAAAATTTTTTCAGATCTGTCTATTTTTACCTCTAAATTCTCTATCTCTGCAATATCTCTCTACTCCGCATCTTTCATACTGAGTGAAATCTTCTTCCTCTCCATATCCACGGAGAGGATTTTTACTTTCACAATATCCCCAAGCTTTTACGACATCGAGGGGTGTTTTACGAACTTTTTGGATAGGGCGGAGATATGGACCAAAGCCGTCCTGGTGTACACCGATATCGACAAAGGCTCCGAAGTCCAGGACATTTCGAACTGTACCCTCGAGAATCATCCCCTCTTTTTAAGTCGGAAAGCTCTAAAACGTCACTCCGCAAAATGGGTGCGGGCACATCTTCACGAGGGATCTCTTCCCGGTTTTGCCAGAGCTTCCACAATATCCTTTAAGGTAAAAGCTTCCGATATCGAGCTTTTCTTCTAAAGCTTTCATTCCCGCCGGGAAGAGCGGATATCATTTTTCGAAATATCCTTTCCCTTTTCCCTCGGCAATGTCTTTTTCATTCAAGATTTAGAAGCGAGAAAGTTCCTTTTCGTTTTTGCCCGATAGGACTCAGGGTGCACGGAGGTTCTGTCCAGCACTTCCTTACCCTCTCGGATGCGGAGGAAGCCGGCACTTTGTTCAAAGGCCTTGGGACCGAGCTTTTGCCACCTTTAACAGCTCTTTTCTACTCTTTAAAAAGCCCCGTTTTCTTCTCTATACACCACGATATTTCTTTAGCCAGTGTCTTGTTGATGCCGGAAATGTAGGAAAGGAGGGCTGCGGACGCGGTGTTTAAGTCCACACCGACATGGTTCACGCAGTCTTCTACGGTGTTGTTCAGCTGTTCCTCCAGCTTGTTCTGATTCATGTCGTGCTGGTACTGCCCGACACCGATGGCCTTAGGCTCAATCTTTTACCAGCTCCGCAAGCGGATCCTGAAGTCGTCTTGCCATGGAGGTTGAGCTTCGTTTCTCCCGTGTCAAAGTTCAGGGAACTCCTCTGTCGCAAGCTTACTTGCAGAGTAGACAGAGGCACCGGCTTCATTGACAATCACATACTGTACCTTTGCTCTTTGTTTCATGAATATAGTCGCTGATGACCTTTTCCGATTCACGGGAGGCTGTACCGTTTCCAAGGGCAATGATATCCACCTTATGTTTTTCAATCAGCTTATGAATCGCAGCCATTGCTTCTTTTCACCTGATTTCTTTAGGCGGTGTAGGGTAAATCACTGTCGTGTCCAGCACCTTTCCGGTCGGATCGACCACGGCGATTTTACAGCCGGTACGGAAGCCCGGGATCCCAGCCGAGCACGACCTTTCCCGACAATGGGCGCCTGCATGAGAAGCTGTTTTAAATTATCTGCGAAAAATGGCGATGGCGCCGTCTTCCGCCTTTTTCGGTTAAGATATTTCGGATTTCGGTTTCGATAGAGGGGGAAATAAGTCTCTTAAAGCTATCCAGCACAGCTTCCTGCAAAGAGACGGAGGTTTTCTCCCTGCAAAGCCTTTCCGGCCTGCTTTTCGAGATATGCGATAAATCTCCTCCTGCGGGAAATTCAGCTTTACGCTGAGAACCTTTCTCCTTTCTCCTCGGTTTATTGCAAGCGTACGATAGCCGGGAATGGTTTTTACCTTTTTCCTCATAGTCAAAAATACATCTCATAGGTCTTTGCGTCGGGATTTTCCTCCGCATCCTTTTTAGAGGAGGAAATACTGCCAAAGCTCCATAGTCTTGTTGCGAATCCATTCCCTGTAGGGAGGCATTTTCGGACAATTCTTCCGCAAGAATGTCCTTTGGCATAATTTAGTGCCTCTTCCACGCTGCAGCACTTCCTTTTCCTCGGAAAGATAGTGTTTCCGCTTCCTTTACAGGATTTACACCGGGGGTGAGAATGGCCTTTCATGAGCCCCTCTAAGCCCTTTTCTCTTGCAATCATACCTCTTGTTCTTCTCTTCTTTTTATAGGGGCAAAGGTAGAGGTCTTCCAGACGCACCGCAGTGTCAGCCGCCTCAATCTGAGCCTTTAATTCCTCCGTGAGTTTCCCCTGCTCGGCAATGCTGTTTAAGATACTTTCTCTTCGCTCCTCCAGATTCCGAAGATATTGCAAGCGCTCTTCGAGACTGCGAAGCTCCTCATCATTTAAACCGTGCGTAGCTTCCTTACGGTAACGCGCAATAAAGGGAACGGTATTTCCCTCGTCTAAAAAGCTGGACTGCCGCTTCCACCTGCATTTTTTTAAGAGATAAGTCCTCGGCTATTTTTTGGATAATGTTCATGCTACTCCTTTGTTATGCTTAAGTGATAATTGCATTTTTCCTTTTAAGCAGAAAATGGATTTTATGCTGCTTTTCTATCAAGCAGATAATATTTTTTTCTGCTACCTTTGTAACAAGTAGATAGAAGCTACATTTGTTTCTTTTTGAATCCATCTTGCTACCGACTGATTTTTTTATCATTATACTATAAAAAGAAAAAAAGATAGGATAACCCATTTTTTTCGAGGGAAGGTAAAGGAGGACAATCTTTGAAGAAGTACAGCTTAGCTATTCTGATATGGATCGTTTTCGAAGCGGTGGCGGTGAGTCTTTGGCTTACGAAGCATAATCTTTTTATCTTTTCAACTTTAGTTATATCGGAATCTCCCTATCTTTTCTCTTTGTTTCCGCCCTCTTTCTATTAAAGGTAGGAAACTTGGAAAGGATTATGTTCCGGGCCTTTCTCATCGGAAATCTCGCCTATTATTTTGTGGGGATTGCTCTGGCCTTTCTTTGCAAGGATAACCGAGCATTTTGCAAATACATCTGCCCGGTTACCGTATTTCTAAAGCCTGCAAGTTATTTTTCTTTGGTACGGATTCGTTGTGATGAGAACAAATGCATTTCCTGCGGAAAATGCAAGAAGGTCTGTCCCATGGATGTGGAAATGACGGATAATTCCAGGAAGAGAAAAAACGGGACGGATTGCATCCTGTGTATGGAATGCGTAAAGGTCTGCCCGAAGGGGGCGCTGTAAGGGGTATTATCTGTATTGGATTCTAGTTATCTTCATTCAGCAGAGGAAAACGCAATATCGTAATATGCAAAAGTATGTTATTGCATAATACGATATTGCATTCTATAATGTTCCTGGAGAGTATCATGAGTATACGCGATATCTCGTTTTCAGGAGGTGATTTTATGCGTTTTATAGGAAGAGCATTCGAATTAAGGGAATTAGAAGAAGAATACGAGAAAGGCACTTTCGCTTTATCGGTAATTTACGGAAGAAGACGAGTAGGGAAAACCTACCTGATTAAAGAATTTTTAAAAAGAAAAAAAGGCTATTATTTTGTGGCATTGGAATCCAATGCACTGATTAACCTGAGTCTTTTGTCACAAGCTATCTATGAAGCTTGCGGGAATCTAAAGGGCCTTCCGGATTTTCAGGATTTTGAGGCAGCCCTTCGCTATTTGTTTGCCTACGGAGAAGAGCATAGAATCGTTTTTGTCATCGATGAGTATCCCTATTTAGCCCAAAGTGCGGAGCATATTTCCTCCCTGCTACAAAAACTGATTGATGAGTATAGGGAAAAGAGCAGGCTTTTCCTGATTTTGTGCGGCTCTTCCATGAGTTTTATGGAAAAATCAGGTACTGAGCTACAAAAGTCCGCTTTACGGACGACGGACAAGTCGGTTAAAGGTTCAGCCCTTTGGCTATTTGGAAGCGGCCGAGTTTGTCGCTTCCTATAGCGATAGAGATAAGGCCATTGTCTATGGAATCACCGGAGGAATTGCGGAATACTTAAGCTTTTTTTGATGAAAAATGTAGATTTAAAAACTAACATTATTCGTAATTTTCTGGAGCCTAACGGAAGGCTGTTTGAAGAGCCTGATAATCTCTTAAAAGCAGGAGTTGAGACAGCCCAAGCTTTACAATGATATTCTTTTTGTGATTTCGGCAGGGGGCAAGCAAACTAAATGAAATGGCAACGAAATTAAATATGCAAAAGCGGGGGACTAAGTCATTATCTAAATTCTCTACAGGAACTTGGAATCATTGAGAAGAAAAACACCGGTTTTGGATCGTAAAAAGTAAGCGTCCGATTTATCGAATCAAGGATACAATGTTTCGTTTTTTTGGTACTGTTTTGTGCAGAGGAATTTAAACTTACTCAATATGGATTTGGGAGAACTTGTGTATGAGAAGCAGATTGAACCAAAAACTCAATGAATATATGGGGGCTGTATTTGAACAGATTGTCATAGAGTATTTTTGAACAAAGGCTGAAAAAGGAAAGTTGGACTTCCTACCGGAAGATTATGGAAATTGGTGGGGAACGGACAATATAAGAAAGAAGGAATCTGAGATAGATTTACTTGCTTTTAGATAGCAAGGACAGCTATTTATTTGCCGAGGTAAAGTGGAGAAATCAAAAAAATAGATGTGACGGTTTACCAAGAATTATTGGAAAAAGCGAAGCAGTTTCCGGCGAAGAATAAAAAGCTATTGGCTGGTCAGCCTTTCCGGATTTGAAGATTTTCCTGTTGAGAAAAAACACGGAGCGAATTACTTTAGAGGAAATCTATGATAAATGAATAGGAGAAATCATGAAACAATCTTTAGAAGAAAAAAACAGTCACTAGCTATGGAGGATTAGCGGCAGGGAAGAATTGCGGACAGCTGGTGCTACTTGCCTATCAAGAGGAATTAAATCTTTCAGAGGAGCTTCTGCTTTCTCTCTCTGCAGGGCTTATTGAGGGCTTAGGAACCTTAGAGGGGACCTGCGGAGCACTCATTGGAGCAAACCTTGTTTTAGCCATGAAAAAATAAAGGGGAAATCAATGGTACAGGTGGAGGCCGCCCATCTTTTCAGGACTTTGAGAAGCGCTGCCAGAGCCAGCATTTGCAAAAATTTAAGAGGCATGAGCAAAGAAAAGCCTCTTTGCAGCTGCGAAGATTGCATCAAAGAGGCGATTGCTTTACTGTATTAGAAAGTTTCAGAAGTCAAGGAATCCTTTCCTCCACTTCCTGATAAGGGATAAGCCTTACGGAGTGCCTGATAGCAGGAGCAGTTCTCTTCGTGGTCGTTAATCATGCCGCAGGCTTGTAAAAAGAATAGACAATGACGGGGCCGGTATACTGAAAGCCCCGTTTTTAAATCCTTACTGATTGTCTCGGAAAGAGTGTTTTTAGCCGTCATTTCCCTTTTTCATGCCCTTGATAACAAAGACTCTTTTTCCACCGGAAAAGCTCCAAAGGTAAGCATCAAAGCTTCCCTCTTCCTTTTGCAGGGCTAAAAATGCCTTGGCATTTTGAATCATAGCTCTGATTTTTCGCTCCGACTTAATCATACTTTCCGTATGCATGATTCTTTCAATATCTTCTTCTGTGAATGCCGCGACCTTTTCCGGGGAGAAGCCGGCAAAAAGCACTTCGAAAAGTTTCTCTTTTTCGAAGAATCAAGGCCCAGCTAAGTCCGGCCTGCATGGATTCCAAAAAGCAAATATTCAAAGAGCTTTTGATCCTCATGGGTGGGGTACGCCCCATTCTTTATCGTGGTAGGAAATCATTTCCGCACTGCTGTTTTTCCATTGACAAGCCATAGCACCCTCCTTTTTAGTATTATAGCAGAAACTGTTTAGAGTTGATAAGAAATAACGAGAGTAGTATAATGTACTACATATAATACTTTCACATAGTTTAGCTGTACAATAAACTAAGCAGTTTTAGAAATAGAGGTAAAATCATGGCATTTTCAATTCGAATGAATGAGGAGGAAAAAGCACTTGCAGAAAGCTATGCTAAGCTTCATGCAATGTCTTTTGGGAGAAGCTTTCAAAAGGGCATTATTTGAACGCATTGAAGAGGAGTATGATATCAGTCTTGCCAATGAAGCCTATCAGGAATATAAGAATAATGGATGTAAGTCCAGACCCATTGAGGAACTCTGGAAGGAATTGAATCTATGATCTATCATGTGGAAACAACTGCTCGATTCGATAAAGAGTTCAAAAAAACTGGACAAATACACACAACAGATGATTAAATCGTGGATTGTAAAAAAATTTGCAAAATTGTGAAAAATCTGAGAGCTCATGGAAAGGGACTTACCGCTAACAAAAAGTGGACAATGGCGGTATAGAATCGGAGATTATCGCTTACTCTGTCTTATACAAGATAAGGAGCTGATTATACTTGCATTGGCTGTTGGTCACAGAAGAGACATCTACAGTACTTAGGGGAACAGTAAGTCTCTATAACTGTGAAGTGGTAGATTACGGCCTATTTTTAGACCTACTTTCAATATTGCTTTCTCCGCTTCTTTCTTCGTAAATCCTTCATTCATCAGCACATCTATTAAATCATCTTTGGAGCTAACGCCATCCTCCATATATTCCTTCCGCAACAATCTCGGATTGCTCTATCCAGTTCACATTAACGTGACTCAGGGCAAAATTTTGCATTCTCCAAGTTGATATTTTTCCACGGTAAGCATTTTTCATAAAAAACAAGCTATAACAACTACGGTATAATGTCTTTATGGTAATCTTTGCTCTCTTATTAGGCAAGAACTAGTGCAGTTTAAGAAAAGACTTTTGAAAGAAATGGAGAAACAATGGAAGAATTTAAAACAATGAGACGGTTTAAGCAGGAAATTTCTAAAGAAGAGTGTATTCAAGTTTTACAGGAAGCTCCCAGAGGGTAATGAGCTTTTCATGGGGAAAATGACTATCCTTATGCTGTTCCTTTAAACCAGTTTTATGATGAGGAAGATGGAAAACTCTATTTTCACGGTGCGAAAGAGGGGTTGAAATTGGATCTGCTTGCTAAAAACAATAAGGTCTGCTTTACCATCATGGACTCAGGATTCAAAAAGGAAGGAGAATGGCCTTGGTATATTCGTTCCGTACTTTTGCCTTGGAAGGGTGGAAGCTGTGGGAGAATCAGGAGAAGGTGATAGAACAATGTAGAAAACTGGCGGAAAAAATTCTATCCGACGAAGGAGTCTATAGAGAAAAGAAATAGAAAAAGCCGGGGCAAGAGTCAATATGCTTTTGCATGACGATTGACAGAATGACAGGAAAAGCTGGTGAAGGAATCCTAAGTCCCTTTTTATTTACCGTGAAAAAGGTGGAAACGGTGGCTTGTTTTTCCTGTGTAAAAAAAGAGTTTTCTTATTGTGACCTTTCCTTTCTATTCTCCGTCTTGATGGAAGAAGGCGAAAGAAAAAGAAGCGAAAAAGAAAGGCAA